>BNJS01002748.1_pt1 | contig 143416 bp, 166 predicted proteins | sample 8540461 | NCBI WGS metagenome assembly BNJS01 (sample SAMD00202454, study PRJDB9452) | human saliva metagenome | isolation source: human saliva | place: Japan
TGTATAGGTTATAGTACCATCTCCATTGTCTACAGCTGTTCCGTTAGCTGGTTGCGATGGGATACTTACCGTTACAGTAGTACTGCTAGTTACCCCTATATTTACAGGGTATTTACTCTTGTATGAGCTGTTATATTAGTAGCTGATGGTACTACTGTCGGAGTTACATTACCCTACTACTACTGTTGTCACTCCTGTAGTGCAGTTAGTAGGAGTAGCGGTTGTACATACTGTATAGCTGATAGTATAAGTGCCACTTGGTGTTGTCGGTGGTACTGTTACTATACCTGTCAATGGATTAAGCGTTGGTACTGGGGCTCCTGGTGTTTGTGGCGTTGGGTTCGTTACATTAGTAATCGTTACTGTGCCACCTACTCCTACCGTTGCCGATTGAGTGCCGCCATTTACTGTAGCGCCATCTAGTATATTACGAGTCGTAGTAGTCGTACCACTGTGCGTGATAGTCGTATTAGGCACGTATGGTTTTAAGCTGTGGCACTGTTACAGTTACGGTTGCTGGAGTACAAGCTGCTCCACTGCATACTTGATAACTGATGGTATAAACTCCTGCTGGGGTATTACCTCCTACTGTTACATTTCCTGTCGATGGGTCTAATACCGGTGCATTTGGCGTTGTTGGTGTATGCGTTACATTTATCGTTACATTGCCGCCTACTCCTACCGTAGCCGATTGAGTGCCTACCCTATCGTTAGTAAAGTACATTACCAATAACTCCCTGGTACTACTGTTGCTGTAGTAGTGCTAGCTGTAAAGGTTTCTGGTACTACTGTCGGAGTTACATTACCTACTACTACTGTTGTCACTCCTGTAGTGCAGTTAGTAGGAGTAGCAGTTGTACATACTGTATAGCTGATAGTATAAGTGCCACTTGGTGTTGTCGGTGGTACTGTTACTATACCTGTCGCCGGATTAAGCGTTGGTACTGGGGCTCCTGGTGTTTGTGGCGTTGGGTTCGTTACATTAGTAATCGATACTGTTCCGCCCACTCCTACCGTTGCCGATTGGGTGCCGCCATTTACTGTAGCGCCATCTAATATATTACGAGTCGTAGTAGTCGTACCACTATGCGTGATAGTCGTATTAGGCACGTATGGTTTAAGCTGTGGCACTGTTACCGTTACGGTTGCTGGTGTACAAGCCGCTCCACTGCATACTTGATAACTGATTGTATAAACTCCTGCTGGGGTATTACCTCCTACTGTTACATTTCCTGTCGATGGGTCTAATACCGGTGCATTTGGCGTTGTTGGTGTATGGGTTACATTGATAGTTACATTACCGCCTACACCTACTGTAGCCGACTGAGTACCTACCCTATCGTTAGTAAGTACATTACCAACAACTCCTGGTACTACTGTAGCTGTAGTAGTACTTGCTGTAAAGCCATCTGGTACTACTGTCGGAGTTACATTACCTACTACTACTGTAGTTACTCCTGTAGTGCAGTTAGTAGGAGTAGCGGTTGTACATACTGTATAGCTGATAGTATAAGTGCCACTTGGCGTTGTCGGTGGTACTGTTACTATACCTGTCAATGGATTAAGCGTTGGTACTGGGGCTCCTGGTGTTTGTGGCGTTGGGTTCGTTACATTAGTAATCGTTACTGTGCCACCTACTCCTACCGTTGCCGATTGAGTGCCGCCATTTACTGTAGCGCCATCTGGTATATTACGAGTCGTAGTAGTCGTACCACTGTGCGTGATAGTCGTATTAGGCACGTATGGTTTTAAGCTGTGGCACTGTTACAGTTACGGTTGCTGGAGTACAAGCTGCTCCACTGCATACTTGATAACTGATGGTATAAACTCCTGCTGGGGTATTACCTCCTACTGTTACATTTCCTGTCGATGGGTCTAATACCGGTGCATTTGGCGTTGTTGGTGTATGCGTTACATTTATCGTTACATTGCCGCCTACTCCTACCGTAGCCGATTGAGTGCCTACCCTATCGTTAGTAAGTACATTACCAATAACTCCTGGTACTACTGTTGCTGTAGTAGTGCTAGCTGTAAAGGTTTCTGGTACTACTGTCAGGGTTACATTACCTACTACTACTGTTGTCACTCCTGTAGTGCAGTTAGTAGGAGTAGCAGTTGTACATACTGTATAGCTGATAGTATAAGTGCCACTTGGTGTTGTCGGTGGTACTGTTACTATACCTGTCGCCGGATTAAGCGTTGGTACTGGGGCTCCTGGTGTTTTGTGGCGTTGGGTTCGTTACATTAGTAATCGTTACTGTGCCACCTACTCCTACCGTTGCCGATTGAGTGCCGCCATTTACTGTAGCGCCATCTAGTATATTACGAGTCGTAGTAGTCGTACCACTGTGCGTGATAGTCGTATTAGGCACGTATGGTTTAAGCTGTGGCACTGTTACAGTTACGGTTGCTGGAGTACAAGCTGCTCCACTGCATACTTGATAACTGATGGTATAAACTCCTGCTGGGGTATTACCTCCTACTGTTACATTTCCTGTCGATGGGTCTAATACCGGTGCATTTGGCGTTGTTGGTGTATGCGTTACATTTATCGTTACATTGCCGCCTACTCCTACCGTAGCCGATTGAGTGCCTACCCTATCGTTAGTAAGTACATTACCAATAACTCCTGGTACTACTGTTGCTGTAGTAGTGCTAGCTGTAAAGGTTTCTGGTACTACTGTCGGAGTTACATTACCTACTACTACTGTTGTCACTCCTGTAGTGCAGTTAGTAGGAGTAGCAGTTGTACATACTGTATAGCTGATAGTATAAGTGCCACTTGGTGTTGTCGGTGGTACTGTTACTATACCTGTCGCCGGATTAAGCGTTGGTACTGGAGCTCCTGGTGTTTGTGGCGTTGGGTTCGTTACATTAGTAATCGTTACTGTGCCACCTACTCCTACCGTTGCCGATTGGGTGCCGCCATTTACTGTAGCGCCATCTAATATATTACGAGTCGTAGTAGTCGTACCACTATGCGTGATAGTCGTATTAGGTACATATGGTTTAAGCTGTGGCACTGTTACTGTTGCTACACCTGGCACACAAGTACTTACTGCACTACATAGGTTATAAGTAATAGTATAAACTCCCGGAGGGGTATTACCACTTACTCTTACATTACCTGTTGATGGGTCTAATACCGGTGCGTTTGGCGTTGTTGGCGTATGGGTAAGCGTAATAGTTACATTACCGCCTACTCCTACTGTAGCCGATTGAGTGCCTACTGTTGCATTAGTAAGTATATTACCTATCACACCTGGTACTACTGTTGCTGTAGTAGTGCTCGCTGTAAAGGTTTCTGTACTTACAGTAGGGGTTGCCGCGCCTATTACCAAAATAGTATTTACTGTCTTGCAGTTGTTATTACCTGCGGTTTCGCATACTCTGTAAGTAATAGTATGAGTACCTGCTGGTGTATTAGGAGCTACTACCAGACGACCACCAGTAGTGCTGGTTACCCCTGTTGGCAAAACCGCTAAAGGTTATCGTTACTGAGTTCGTACTCGGACTTGCCACACCGCCTAACGTGATGTTAGGGCACTACACTGCTGGTGGTACCTCCTGTAGCTCCGTTAGGTACACTAAGCGCTGTTGGCGTAACTGTAAGGGTCATAGTACCAAAAGTAATCACTCTAGTACCGGTAGTTACATTACCAAAAGCATCTGTCGTAGTGAAAGTAACACTCACCGCATTACCGCTTACATTACATAGGTTAGCAGGGGCTACATGGTTATGCGTTACAGTAGCGGTTCCACAAGTGCTAGTTGCTACAGCCGAAGCTATCCAGCTGCTGATAGTAGCCGAAGCCGTTGGCGCACTACATATCACGCTTAAGTTCGCTGGCAAGGTAAGCGTTGGTCTTGCTACATCACCCTTAGTAAGAGTAGCGGTTACTGTAGTAGCACAAGCCGATAGCTTTTGAGTAATAACAATATTATCTACTGCCAAATCGCATGACCGCTATGTTGCAAATTATACATTTTTATAACTGCAAACAATTTAGTGCGATTACCTACCTCAGTACTACTAAGTGTAAGGGTTTGTGTTTTCCAATCGGCTGCTGTAGTAGTACTACCTGCAGGTACATGATAAATGTTAGTTTGTTTCAAAGGTGCATTGCCATCTTTAAAAAGCTTTTTCGCTTTCATACAATTGCAAACGCACTTGTGGTTGTACAATAGGATTATTTGCAAGAGCTGTTTTAGCTAGTGAAATAACATTGAAAAAGTCTGTTGTAAAAAGTTAATGGTTGATTAGGCAATACTCCTATTTCACGCAAGTAAAGATTTGCTTCAGTAGTAAGTGTTGCATGACCATCTACAAAGAGTTTCCTACCATTGGCATTCCCTGATTTATCTACTGGTTTCATCCAGTCATTTGAGTTAGAATTCAAGATAAATTCTGGCGCAATAGTATACTCTTGATTATCTAAGTACTTATTAGCAGGGTGTACTTTTAGATTGTCCTTTACCATTAGAGGTACTATAAGATTCTGTTGTATTCTTATTGAAATACCAATCTTCTCCTATATACGGACTCTTCACTGCATCGGTAGCAGTTGTACCTACCCCAAAATCTTCATTAAGCAAGGTAACGGTATTGCTTACAGCTTGATAACTTACGCTAACTGTATAAGTTTGCTCTAAATCTAACCCTGTAAAGGTAGCAGTTGTACTAGTATAAGTAGTACTACCCAAAGTATAAGTATAAGTAAAGCCGGTAGTAGCTGTTGGCGTTACGGTCAGAGCTCCCTTACCTGTTGCACAATCATACGTTTTGCTAACCGTAAAGGCAGGGTATATCTTGACTATTAGCTGTTACTATTTGTGTAGTACTTACTACCTGACCGCAAGCCTTTGGTACTTGGTATACAGTGATATCATCTATACAGAAATCATTTCCCCAAGCATGTGAAGATGAACCGTTAGAACGGAATTCAATAGTAAATTCGGTGTGAGTACCTGAGTTAAATGTTCCTTCATATTTATGCCAGTTATTAAGCCCTGCACCACAGATAGAGTTAGGTACTTCTCCTGTATTTTTAGAAGCTATCACAGTATTATCATTTGCTACTAATACTACGCGAATATTAGGCTTAATCGCATTTTGAGAACCTCCCATTTTTTCATCTTCACGGAATAAGTTCAAAATAAAGAACTCCCATTTTATTTCAGAATTAGGAGCTATTCCTGTAACTTTCTTTTTATAGAACACATCACCATCAGAAAGAACTGCTTGCGCATTTGTTAAGAAGAAGCGTCCTTGTGTATCTGTACCTCCTGAAGTATGATCAGGAACAGGTACCCATACATGATTTGGAGCGCAAGTTAATGACAACATACTTTTTCCATATCCAGCACCACCTGCCATAGGAGTATAAGTAGCATTATATTGAGTAGGATTAGTTACTTCATAAGCTCCCACTCCTAATCCAAAAGGCATCGGTGTTGTTGTTGCTGGTAAACTTGTTCTTGCCCCACTACCAAAAGTCTCTTTCAATAGCATCACTGGCGAAGGAGCATTTCTATACTCATATTGTACACTAACCGTATGAGTCCCTGTCGATATATTAGTATATAGATAAGTAGTTGTATAAGCTGCCCCATCTAAACTGTACAGATAGGTAAGACTCGGGTCTGGGTTTGCTACGCCTATATTTAGAATAGCCTTACCATCGCACGCATAGAAAACCTCTGTTTTGATAGTAGGTTGTGCTAATGCTGCTGGTACTGTTACACTCATATCGTATTGGCAGCTATTGCCTGTACCTGCTGCACGTACCGAAACTGTATGCGTGCCTGCCGGTAACCAACCTATATTAGTTGTTGTCCAAGTACCATCAAAATTATATTCATAAGCTGTACCTCCTTGTACATTAGCTATGGTTACCTCAGCTTTGTTTGTACTAGCCCCTGTACCACAACCTATTAGCTTAGTAACTCCCGCAAAGGCTTGCGTTACCTTAGGCGCTACTGTAGCGGTAATGGTGCTAGTACAAGTCTCATAAGCCTGCGTTACCAGTATATCGTCAATAACAAAGTCATTAGCACTTACATTGTTATTATCATTAATAAGTCTTAGCTGCAAGTCGCTAACATTTGGAGTAAAAAGTAAAAGTAACTTCTTTTCCAGTCTGTGTCACTCGTGTTAGCAGGAACATTATACGGAGTCGATGTATAAATAACAGCACTATTAGCTTTATTAACTAAAACTGCCTTTATTGTTGGTGGGGTTCCTCCTGTATTAAGGCTATATAAATAATATTTTACGGTTACAGACTTATTAGCTTCCACCTTAATATCTTGTTGGTAGAAAACTTTACCTCCATTAGCCCCATAGTTAAAGGCTAAATAACGCCCTTTTGAATCTCCACTATTAGTATGGTCTTTAGGATTAACCCAAGTCCATCCTGTATTCTTGGTGAGGTTTTTCACGGTTAGCTACCTGATAATGCCCTTCTGCAAGTATGTCAGCTGGAAAACCATAAAGCACATCTTTACACACAAAGTCCTTAGGTACTACCGTTTCAGGTAATGAGTATGGAGCTCCCGAACCAAAATCTTCTTTAAAAATCTCCTTAACTGTAGCTCCAGTATACCTTGAGGTAACGGTTAGAGTATGTACCCCCACTGCTACGTTATTAAAGGTATTAACACTACCTGCTACCCCGTTGTCCAATTTATAGGTATAAGTATAGCCTGTAGTAACAGAAGGTGTTACTACCACAGTCGCATTATTGGCAGCACAGTTATAGGTTACAGTAGTAGAGTAAGCGTTGCCTGTTATATTTACAGGTACTGCAACTGTTTGCTCACAAGTTGTAGTAGGCTGTGTTACTAATATGTTATCAAGAGCTATATCATTACCCGCTCCGCCATCTGAACTACCATACATTCTTACTACAAATACCAATTCTGAATAACCTCCTCCTATATTGGCTGTAACATTTATTGGGTGCCATTTATTAGGATCTGAAGGATCAGCTGCTGGAACATTATATGGGTAAGAAACAAACAAAGCATTAGTATGATTTTTTTGCATCTGTTTCATTGGCATAAATATCAAGGGTAACTCTTACTGTATAACCAGAATTATAAGAGGATTTTACCGTATTGAAAAGGTAAGCCGAAAAATTAACAGGAGTATTAGGTGTTACTTTTGCCTTTCTAGTATATAAATTCTGATTGATAGTATAAGCATCATAATACAAATAACGCCCGTTAGCATTACCGTCTTTATCATTAGGGTAAAGCCAAACACCAGTACTACCTTCAGTATCAGCATCGGCTTTAGTCGCTACGGTATAACAAGCGTCATTAGTCAAATTCGCACCGGTTACAACAGTACCATCAGGTCTCACCTGTGTGTTGTTCAGAGGAGCAAAGTTCATAGTAGAAATAGCATACTTGCTGCGTACCGCTTTATCGCCTCCTGCAGGCTTTACTCCGAAATCATCATAGAAAACAATATCTCGTGTAGTAGTTGTGGCGGTGTATTTCACCGTTATAGTATGTTGTCCTACCGCTAAGCCCCTAAAATAAGGACTATTATGGGTACTGCCTCCATACGTATAGGTGTAATTATACGTACCTTGGTTGTTAGTAAGGCGTACATCAGCAGTGCCATTGCAATTATAAGTAATTACAGGCGTAAAACTAGGGGTAACCTTTGCAGGCACTGTGATAGGTAAGTTATAGGTTGTCCCCCCTTTACTTACCACTATCGTTCGAGCCCCCGCAGGCACCCAAGCCGTATTATTGCTAATGTCTGTCGCATTAGCTCCAAAATTATAGCTATAGCCTACTCCGTCGTGTATCACCTGTATTTGGGCTTTATCAGCCTTATTACCTGTGCCACAACCTATCTGCTTGATAATCCCTACTTTGGGCGTTGCTTCAGAATATGTATAACTCTGAGCGCCAACGGGCTTCGAAGCAAAAAAGAAAAACACTAATAGCCATAAAGGCAATAACTGCATTGTTAGATTCTTTTTTTCATTGTCTTTTTTTATTGTTTTTACTTTTATATTATAACTAAAAAAATATTGTTTACTTTTTTTAGGGTGCAAATATACAACTTTCTTATGAAATGAGAAAATTTTTTTATCTAAAAAAACACTAATCAATAAATCAACAAATTAACAAATCAGCAACTTTTTCATCATTTCATTGCAAAATCGATAAATTTATTAACGATATAGAAAGGATATACCATCAATATAGGAAGAATACAGACATACAGAAGAAACACAATTATCAAATCAGCAACCAAAACAGTAAAACTTTTGCGAATTTTGCAATCCTTCCAATCATCTCATCAACAAATTGCAAATCGGCAAATTAGCAAATTGACAAATTTGCTTGTTTGCTAATTAATTATTACCTTTGCATTAAATTCAATAAAAAGAAATGAACACCATAGACCAATATAACTCGGTAATCGACAAATGTCGCTCGCTTTTTTTATCAATAAGATGAAGGACTACGGCAGTGCGTGGCGTATCTTGCGTTTGCCCTCCCTTACCGACCAGCTTTTATATCAAAGCCCAGCGCATACGCGGACTCCAAGAAAACAAAGAGCATAAAATAGACGAAGACGAAACAACCGAGTTCATCGGCATTATCAACTATGCCCTAATGGCTCTCATACAAATAGAAAAAGGCATAGCGGCACAACCTGACCTAAACCTTGAAGAAGCAACTGCCCTATACGACCAAAAAGTAGTCGAAGCACGCAGCCTAATGGAGGCTAAAAATCACGATTACGGCGAGGCGTGGCGCGATATGCGCGTAAGTTCGCTTACCGACCTTATCCTACAGAAACTCCTACGCGTCAAGCAAATAGAAGACAACCAAGGCAAGACCCTTGTAAGCGAAGGAGTAGAGGCTAACTACCAAGATATGGTCAATTATGCCGTTTTTGCCCTTATCCATCTGACAACTAATACCTAACATAATGGAAACCAAAATATCTGTAATAGGTGGAGGTAGTTGGGCTACTGCCCTTGTTAAAATCCTTACCGCCAATATCGACCAAGTATGCTGGTATATGCGCAATGAGCACTCTATCGAGCACATCAAAGCTACCAAGCACAACCCTAATTACCTAAGCGATGTACACCTAAACATCAATAAACTACACCTCACCAGCCACCTCGATGAGGCGGTAGCCTTTAGCGATTACATCATTTTTTGTATCCCTTCGGCTTTCTTAAGCGATGAGGTAAGCAAACTCACCCTACCGCTGACCGATAAAACTATCTTTTCAGCTATCAAAGGTATAGAACCCAAAAGCGGACTGATAGTAGGCGAGTATTTCAACAAAATACATCACGTACCTTATGCCCAGATAGGCATTATAGCAGGACCTTGTCACGCCGAAGAGGTAGCTCTCGAGCGCTTGTCATACCTCACTATCGCCTGCCTCGATGAGGAGAAGGCGCGCTTTATGGCCGAGGCGATGAGTCGCCATTATGTAAAGACGAAAATATCAGACGACGTTATTGGCATAGAGTATGCGGCTATGCTGAAGAATATCTACGCCTTAGCTGCAGGGTATAGCCCACGGATTAGGCTATGGCGACAACTTCCAGAGTGTACTGATGAGCAATGCCATTCGCGAGATGCGTCGCTACATCAAGCATATTTACAAGATAAAGCGCAATATCAACAACTCGGCTTACTTAGGCGACCTATTAGTAACCTCGTACTCACTTTTCAGTCGCAATCGTATGTTTGGTACGATGATAGGCAAAGGCTACACCGTAAAGAGCACAATGGCGGAGATGAATATGGTAGCCGAGGGGTATTATGCCACTAAGAGTGCTTACCTTATCAACAAAAAAACCAAGAAAAAAACCAAGTCGCACCCCTATACTCGATGCCGTATACAAGGTGCTATACGAAGGCAAAAGAGCTAAAACAGAATTTGCTGAACTCACAGCAGAACTAGATTGATTTGCCGATTTGCTAATTTGCTAATTTACTAATTAATTTTATGTTTACAGGAATTATAGAAGAAATAGGCGAGGTAGTACGCGTAGTGCGCGAGGGTGCTAATCTGCACCTTTTCGTGAAGTGTACTTTTACTAAAGAACTAAAAGATTGACCAAAGTGTGGCGCACAATGGCGTATGCCTGACGGTGGTAGCTATTGACGGCGATGTGTATCAAGTGACAGCCATAGCCGAGACTTTAGCCAAAACTCACTTAGGAAGTCTGCAAGCAGGCGATATTGTAAATTTAGAACGCGGTATGCTGCTAAACACGCGCTTAGACGGACATATAGTGCAAGGCCACATCGACCAGACCGCTACTTGTACTGCCATAAAAGAAGAAGGTGGCAGCAAGCGTTTTAGCTTCGCTTACGACCCCTCAACTGGCAATGTAGTTATCGAAAAAGGGTCTGTAACCGTCAATGGAGTAAGCCTAACAGTGGTAGATGCCACTCGCGATGGTTTTTCGGTAGCGGTTATCCCTTACACTTTAGCGCATACCAATTTGCACCGCTTAGCAGTAGGCAGTGTCGTAAATTTAGAATTCGATGTTATCGGGAAGTATGTAGCGCGCTTGGTGCAGCAGCGGTAAGTCGTTGTAGTATAAGGCTGCGCACCTCTTCGCGTAGCGCGTCTTTATCGTCAAGAGTTTTACCTTCGGTAGAAATGGGCGGCAGTATATCTACGCGCATTCGCCCTGTACTACCAGCAAAGAAACGAAACGGGAAACGCTTTTTAGTATCGTACAGCACCATAGGCACTATAGGTATTTGGCACTCAATAGCGATGCGAAAAGCACCGTCTTTGAAGTTATCGAGTACTATACTCTCATCATCAGGCACGCCTCCTTCGGGGAAGATGCAGATACTCAATCCGCTTTGTATGCGCTGTAGAGCGTGTTTATATACCTCACGCCTACTCTGCGGATTTTTGCGGTCTACTAATATAGCCGCGCGTTTGTAGAAATAACCAAACAGAGGTAGTTTAGCCAATTCCTTTTTGCCTACAAACACAAACGGATTTTTGCTGCAATAAAGCATCAACATAATATCCATCATACTGTAGTGGTTAGCCACGAGCATATAGCTATGATGGTCGTTAGTTACGGCAAACTCCCTCTTTACTTTGGGGTAAAAGCCCATAGCGTAGAGAATAGGCGTAGCCCATAGCTGTCGCGCTACCCAATAGAGTGCCGGATACCAACGCTGACGAGCGGTAAGCACCAAGAGTAGCGGCAGCAGTAAAAGAATCAAGCTGGTTACTACTACATAGAACCAGCTTTTCCATATTATCCAAAAAAAGTATTTAAGTACTTTCATTTCTTCATTATATTAGTCCCCACCACAATTTCCAAGGAAGACGCGAGAGCACCAACACGAAAGCAATACCGTAGAAAAGCGCTATTTTAGCGAACTTAGCACGAGGTGTATCTTGCTTTTTGTGTTTTGACCAGCCTATAGTGATAAGCACTACCGCAGTAATCATTATTAGAGGGTGCTCTAAAAGCAAAAAGACGCAACAGACTGGTTTTCATCACCATCTTGCCCTCTTGCCACGATGCTAAAAGCGGCGTAAGCACATAGAGCAATAAAGCCTAATAACAGCTGTATATGGGCAAAAATAAGAGCGAACAAGTTTAGGCGTAGGTCTTTCACCTGATAAGTTTCTTTTTTTAGTGAAATAGCCAATAAGTGCATTGGTTGTAGACAAAAAAATAGTACCACTAGCACTATGTAAGCACTCAGCGAGTGCACTTCTTTAATTAATTGATACATAACGATTTTTTTATAAAATTGAGCGCAAAAATACAAATCTTTTTTTATTTTTATGCGGTATCTTCAAGTATTTTTTTCGTACTTTTGCCTCTGAATTTAGTCGTTAGTGATTAGTCTTTAGTCGTTGAAAGCGACTCTATTCTAGCGACTAACGACTAGGGACTAACGACTAAACACTAAGAACCAATATATGAAAGAACAAGTATTTGCCCTACACGTGGCAACCCGCAACAACCTACTAACCTATTTAGAAAATGTAACGCCTGAAAAATTGGCACAAATACCCGCAGGATTCCACAATAGCATCTGGTGGAATATTGCCCATTGCGTAGCAACACAGCAGATATTATGCTACAAACTCTCTGGGGTAAAACCCGTAGTGCCTGAGGCTTTTATAGAAACTTACAAAAAGGCACCGTCCCTGACGGACACGTACCTACTGCTGACGAAATACAAGAGCTGCGCGCACTGCTTATCAGCACCCAAAAAGCAGCTACAAGCCGACTATGAGCGAGGCGTATTTGCGAACTTTACTCCTTACACCACCAGCTACGGCTATGCGCTCACTTGTATAGAAGATGCTATCCATTTCAACAATACCCACGAGGGAATGCACCTTGGGGTAGTGATTGCTTTAAACTATTTTGCTAAATGATAGAAGACAAAACACCCCACCGCACCCAGCTAAGCGATTTGGGAGAATTCGGACTTATAGACCGCCTAACAGCAGGTTTTGAAGCAAAGCAGCCTTCTACCCTCAAAAAGTGTAGGCGATGATGCTGCTGTAATAGATTTTAAGGATAAAAAGCGGTCATCTCAACCGATTTGCTCATCGAGGGCGTCCATTTTGACCTCAGCTACGTACCGCTGAAACATTTGGGCTACAAGGCTGTAAGCGTAAATGTGTCGGACATTTATGCGATGAATGCCCGTGCTACCCAAATTACCGTTTCGATAGCTGTTTCTAACCGCTTTCCGTTAGAAGCCTTAGAAGAGCTCTATGCAGGTATACACCTAGCTTGTAAGCGTTATGAGGTAGATTTGGTAGGGAGGCGATACCACTTCTTCTACACGCGGACTCATCATCTCGGTTACTGCCATAGGCGAAGCAGATGAGCAAGACCTCGTGTACCGCAATGGTGCTAAAGAAAACGACCTTATCGTGCTTACAGGCGATATTGGGGGGGCTTATATGGGCTTGCAGATATTAGAGCGCGAGAAAGCAGTCTTTCAGGTAAATCCGAACTCACAGCCCGATATAGAGATGTATTCGTATATTTTTAGAGCGGCAGCTCAAACCCGAAGCCCGAAAAGACATTCCGCCATTGCTAAAAGAGTTAGGGCGTAAAGCCTACTGCTATGATGGACGTAAGCGACGGACTTTCGTCTGAAATACTGCACATCTGTACCCAATCGGGAGTAGGTTGCAGGCTGTACGAAGACAAAATACCCCTCGACCCACAAGTGATAAGCACCTGCGAGGAGTTTAATTTAGACAGTACCACTATTGCGCTAAGTGGCGGTGAGGACTACGAATTGCTCTTCACCATAAAAGCAAGCCGATTACGACAAGATAAAAGGCAATCCGCACTTTAGCGTAATTGGCTACATCACCGATAAGAGCGAAGGAGTAAACCTCATCACCCGCTCAGGGCAGTCTATCCCTATCATTGCAAGGGGCTGGAACGCATTGAGCAATGAATAATAATTAATAGTTAATGATTGATAGAATATGAAATACGCTAATATGCGAGAAGAAGAAGTGAAGAACAAAGTCGCTGTCGATTGGTTCTTAGGCTTTGATACTACACAAATCATCGGAAATATTGATTTTTTCGGTTTTTTTCCCGAAAAAGATAATATCTTCCACTCTATCCCTTTGCTTTGGGCTGAAGCAAAGAAAGGAGATTATGATGTAGTAACAATGTTCGTACAGCTTATTCTCACTATAGGAAAGCACATACTTATACACGTATGCTCCCCCAGCTTTCTTAGGAGCTTTTTGATGCTCAAAAAAAATAGCTTTCGTACCTTATAATAGTATAGAAAGTATTTTTTTCTATCAACGATTTCAATTGGAATGTAACCCCTTCTGACCACGAAAGCAAAAGAATTTTGCCATCATCAAAGAGCGCATAGAAGCTGATTTACAACAGAACTCATATCTTTTTGATTTTTGAAAAAGACGCTCAAGAGTTGTGCTTTTTTTCATCGGTCATAATCTTGCGAATGCTACCGATAAAGCCAAACAAACAATTAACAAAAGTAATTTTGTTTCTATCTATTTGCGATGGTTAGAGGTGATAAAACCTATTATTGATACTGATTGGGAGGCACTAAAGAAAAACAATATTTTAGACTGTGATTTTTTTACCTTGCTGACCTTTTTCGTAGACGACAAAGGCACTCCAGAGATAGATGATGATATCGCTATTTACGATAACCTATTTGTACTATTCGATAATCAAGGGTACAAAATCCCTAAAAAGAACCTAAGCAACACTTTGTTTGATGCGACAATAAGCATCAAGGATAAAACTATTTACCAAAACTTTTGGAAGCTCTATAAACGTCCACCGCATAGTGATTACCACGACTACATTATTGAACGGCGCGAGTTGTTAGTACCTCAAGACATACGTGAACGTAAAGGCGCTTTCTTTACGCCGCGCCAATGGGTAGCCCTTTCACAACAATACCTTGCCGATTATCTTGGAGAGAATTGGCAAGAAGAATACTATGTGTGGGATTGTGCAGCAGGTACAGGGAACCTCTTAGCTGGGCTTACCAATAAATACAATATTTTTTTGCCTCTACCCTTGACCAAGCCGATGTGAATGTAATGCACGAACGCATTCAACACGGTGCTCTTTTAATAGATGAACACGTATTTCAGTTTGATTTCCTCAACGATGAGTTTATCCCTAAAAAACAAGGAGGCAAGCTCCCTGATGCATTGTTTGATATCATCAGTGATAATGAAAAAAACGGAAAAAGTTAGTGGTGTATATCAATCCACCTTATGCTGAGGCTACTACTGCCAGAACAGTTACAGGTACAGGAGAAAATAAAGCAGGTACAGCCATAGAGAATAGAACTTATCAAAAATACAAAGGAATTATAGGCAAGGCAAGCAATGAGCTTTTTGCCCAGTTCTTGATACGAATTTACAAGGAAATCCCTAACTGCAAGATTGCAAATTTTTTTCAACTTTGAAAAATTTGCAATCTTCTAACTTCTTGGATTTCAGAAAAGAATATCGAGCGAAGCTCGAAAAAAATTTTTGCTATTCCAGCAAATACTTTTGATAATGTTACAGGGCAATTCCCTATTTCTTTCCAAATATGGAATGGAGAACGAGAAGAAATCTTTATTGAAAAAGAAGGTTCTTTTTACAACAGAAAAGGTGAGTTTATAAAAAAATAAAAAAATAGCTTCTCTTGATGAAGTCAATCGTATCAATAAATGGATTAAAAGCTTCAATAATAAAAAAAGCCCAGAGATAACCATTGGCTTTATGGAAAATCCTACTCCTGATTTTTCAAAATAATAAGTTCCTAAATATTGCAAATACTGAAGGAAACAGACATAACAACTATTTATATATAAATAAAAAAACAATCTTATAGAAGGTTGTCTATATTTTTGCTGTACGTTTCTGTATAGAAGCTACTTGGGAAAAATGACCGCGATCAATTCCTCTATCCTGATGACGGTTGGAAAACAGATAAATTATTTCAAAATGACTGCCTTACCTTTACCCTCTTTCACGGGCAGAATAGAATCAGTAGTAAAGAAGGTATAAATCATTGGATTCCTTTTACTGAACAAGAAGTAAACGCCCCTGACCCTATTCAGCAGTCATTTTATGACTGACTTCATTAAGGGGAAAATCAAACCTACACCTCCTCCTCAAACTATCAACCTATTCACCTTAGCACATATGGTTTCAGAACCTGAAGCTAAGTATCAAGTTCCTTTGCATTTTTTTCGGAAAAAAAGCTAAAGCTGTATTTGAGGCTGGTAGGCAATTATGGATGTATTATTTCACCCAACCTAATGCTGATGCAAATGCTTCTCTATATGATATTCGTGAACATTTTTCAGGGACGTAATGCCAATGGTAAGATGAACAACAAAAAGCAAAGATAAAACTTACAACCAGCTTATCGGTAATTTACGAGAGACTCTCAATAGATTAGCTAAACAAATAGAACCTAAAGTATACGAATACAGATTTTTTTACTATAACACATAACATAAAAAAATAGGAATAATGAAAAGAAGAGCATTTTTTTAAAAATGGAACATTGGCTGCATTAGGAGGGTTAGTACTCCCTTCTTTTTGATTTACAAGCCCAAACACTTGGTGAAGCCAACAGAGGCAAACGCACTAAAAAAACATCATTTTTTTGGTGAGTGACGGGATGAGTACCGGCACTATGGTAATGGCTGACCTATACCTAAAACGCAAATACGGTCGCCCTTCAAGCTGGATGGATTTATACGAAAGCAATCTGGGGCAACGTGCGCTAATGGATATGGCCTCTGCAAGTTCGGTAGTAACCGACTCATCAGCGGCAAGTTCTTCGTGGGGAGGCGGCGTACGCGTGAACAACGGCAGTCTAAATATAAGCCCTAATGGCAAAGAGAATATGCCTATCTTGCAAAAGTTTAAAAAAGCAGGCAAGAAAGTAGGTTGTATAACCACCGTGATGATTAACCACGCTACTCCGGCAGGTTTCTGTACGTGGAGTAAGAGTCGCAATGCAATGGACGAAATAGCCCTTAACTACACCGAATTAGGTTTTGATGTGATGCTAGGGGGCGGTAGCAAATATTTCGACCCTACCCATCGCAAAGATAAAAAAGACCTTTTTGATACTTTGAAGAAAAAAGGCTATACTGTAGCTCGCACCCGCAATGAGATGCTAAAAGCCCCTACTAACAAACCCTTATATGGTATGTTTGCTGAGGAAGCCCTGCCCTACTCTATCGACCGCGCACAAAGTAGTGAAGACCAAGCAGCTATCCCTACACTTGCCGAGATGACCGCTAAAGCTATCGAGCAGCTCAAAAGTCACCCTAACGGCTTTGTGATACAAGTAGAAGGAGGAAAAGTAGACTGGGCAGCGCACGGCAACGATATAGGGGCATTGCTCTACGACCAAGTAGCTTTTGACGAAGCTGTGAAAGTAGCCTTAGACTTTGCTAAAGCCGATGGCAACACCCTTGTAGTTATCACCTCAGACCACGGCAATGCTAACCCAGGGCTTATCTATGGCAAAGAGTGCAATAACAATTTTGATAGATTGCAAAACTTCACCCATTCTAACGACTGGATATTGCAACAAATTAACCCTAATGACTCTATAGACAAGGTAAGAGAACATATCGCTCAGCACTGTGGCGGAATGAATATCAATGAAGATCAGGCAAAAGAGCTATTAGCTTATTACGCCAAAACAGAAAGAAAAGAAGACGGACTTTACAACTATAAACACCTGCCTTATCGACTTTTTGCCGAGATTCAAAAAGCACATACCCTCAGTTGGCTGGATTAGTATGGATCACTCGTCAGACTATACCGAATTAGGAATGTACGGACCAGGAAGTGAAAAGCTAAAGCCTTTTTATGCGCAATACCGATATGCACAAATTCTTGTTAGAAGTAGCCGAAGTCAGTCTTTAGTGAGTAACCAATGAAGACGTTTCAGTTTCAGAAGCTCGTTACTTTTGTAGGGATAATACTCTTCATCGTGAAATTGATAGCGTGGCGCATCACCAATTCTAACGCTATCTTTTTCAGACGCAATGGAGAGCATCGTGAATATTATTGCCGCATTTATGGGGTTGTACTCCCTCTATTTATGCAATAAACCACGCGATACTGACCACCCTTATGGGCACGGCAAAGTAGAGTTTGTAACTGCAAGTATTGAGGGAATGCTCATTGCTATTGCGGGGATACTTATTCTCATCGAAGCCTTTTCATCACTTATAAAAGGAATACATCTCGATAAATTAGACTGGGGGATTGCCCTTTTTGGGTCGACTGCCATAGTCAATTACGCTATGGGGTATATTTCCTACCAAAAAGGGAAGAAAGAAAACTCTTTAGTACTGATGAGTGCGGGCAAGCATCTGCAGTCGGATACTTATGCCTCCTCAGCTATTGTATTGAGCTTACTTTTGGTGCATTTTACCGGCTGGCGATGGCTCGACCCTTTAATCGCCATCGGTTTTGGTAGTTACATTATAGTAATAGGATGGAAGATAGTGCGCAAAGCCCTCAGTGGTATTATGGACGAACGCGATGAAGCCCTCTTTGCCAACGTAGTGGAAATACTCCAAACCTACCGACATATTGAGTGGATAGACATACACAATATGCGTATACAGCAGTTTGGGGCGCATCTGCACATTGATGCCCATATCACTCTGCCGTATTACTACCCCCTACAGCAGGCACACCAAGAAATGGAAAAAGGTAATACACCTATTAGCAGAAAAAGTAGATCGCTCTATAGAGTTTAATTTTTCACTTAGATTACTGTAAAGACTTTTCGTGCGAACTATGTAGCATAGACTGCCCCAACAGGCGCAAGCCCTTTGTAAAGACAATAGTGTGGAACAAAGAAAAATATAGGAGGCATATCCAAACACAGAATTAACAATTAATACATAAAATGAAAAAGATATTGTTTTTATCGGGCTTAGCCCTTAGCACTCTACTTAGTGCGCAAGAAGCCCCTAAAGAAATTAAAACAACTGTTGATGCGGTAACCGTTTTTACTAACGGAGCACAAATTACGCGCAAAAAGACCATTATGCTACCTAAAAGGGGTAAGCGAACTCAAATTCACCGACTTATCTCCTTATATAGCTCCTGAAAGTGTAAATGTAAAAAGCTGTAAAAAGGGATAACTATCCTTTCTGTAAGTCATAAAATCAACTTTTTAGACAAGTTAAAGCCTTCTGCAGAGGTGGAAACCCTCGACAAAGAGATAGAACAGCTGAAAAAGCAGATAGAAACAGAGCAAACCCACTTAGAAATTATCAGGGATAACATCGACCTATTGCAAAGGAACAAAGAACTAAGCGGTAAAAATGCTCCTATCCAATTGGCAAACTTACAGCAAATAGCCGATTACTTTCACAAACGACTAACAGAGCTAAAGTTTGATGCAAACAACCGAATAGCAAAATTAGAAGAACTAAACAGTCAGCTCAAAAAATTAGAGAATCAAAAACGCACCGTTATTGGCAAAACCAACACTGAAAAAGGAGAAATATATGTAAAAGTAAATGCCGAAAGTGCTAAAAACTATCCGTTAGAGCTACAGTATATAGTAGATAATGCCCGCTGGACACCATCATACGACCTTAGAGCAACTGACATTAGTCAGCCTATCAACCTCATCTACAAAGCTAATGTACAGCAAGATACTAAGGAAGACTGGAACCAAGTGAAGCTTACCTTCTCATCAGCTGACCCTAATATCTCTGGCGAAGCCCCCACCCCTACAGACTTACTTCCTAAATTACAATACGATAGACCCTAATTTCGCTAAAAAACCTAAAATGAGAATAGGGCTAGGCAATAAAAATATACAAGGAGTTGTGGTTGACGAAAAAGGAGAGCCCCTACCTGGCGCTACTGTATTAATAAAAGGTACTACAATAGGTACTTCTACTGATTTTGATGGTAATTTCCAGCTGAATATGACTAATTATGAAGACAGAATGCTTGAAGTATCATATATTGGTTATCAAACAGCTACTCTATCTCCACAAAAAACAATGACTGTAAGGTTAAAAGATGAACCTCAGCAGTTAGAGGAAGTAGTGGTAGTAGGCTATGGTAATAAAAGAAAGAGTAGTGTAACAGGTAGCCTAAGTGGTCATAGTGCTGCTAAAATGAGAAGTGGCAGTAGCCCAGAAGCTGACCTCATCCCTGTAAAAGCAGCTGACATCCAAACTAATGTACAGTTTGAAATAGCTACCCCTTACACCGTAAAATCTGACAATCAACTATATTCAGTAGATATGAAATCAATACAAGTACTCGCTGATTATAACTACTACGTAGTGCCAAAAGTAGAGCAAACGGCCTATTTAATAGGCTATGTAACCAACTGGCAACAGTACAATCTATTAGAAGGAGAAGCTAATATCTTTTTTTGAAGATACTTTTGTAGGAAAAAAACTAATATACAACCCACCCAAACTGCTGACACACTGAAACTCTCATTAGGGCAAGACAAGAAAGTATCAGTAACTCGCGAAAAGGTAAAAACAATTTGCCTCTCGTCAGTTTATGGGTAGCAAGAAAGAAGATGTTCGCCTATATAAAACCGTGATTCGCAATAACAAACAGCAGCCTATTCACCTAACCGTCCTCGACCAAATACCTATTCCTACCCTCAAAAGAAATAGAAGTAAATGTACTAAACAGTTCAGAAGGGAAGTACAATAAAGAAACAGGAGAACTCAAATGGGAATTTGGGTTACAACCTACTGAAAAGAAGGAAATTAATGTAGAATTTTTCAGTTAAATACCCGAAGAATAGGTCGATATGGTTAGAGTAATAACGTTAAAAAAACTATAAAAAAATGAGTTCAAAAGAAAGATAATAGTTGTTATTCAAAGTTTTTTTCTTACTTTTTGCTGAAAATACCACACACAATAAGATGATATGATTACTAATTTATTTTCAGAGAACCTATGGTTCACAGCTGTTTTTGTGTTTTTTTACTATCGTTTTCAGTAGCTTATTTTTGCACTTCCTAGCATAATATATGTAGTAAAACAAAAAAATCTAATGGACAGCCCTAATGAACGGAGTTCTCACAAAGAAAAAAACTCCTACCTTAGGAGGTATTTCGTTCTTTGTGAGTATAGTCTTTACGCTAATGGTTTTTTTCGTCCATTTGATATTGATCAAGTAGGCATTAACATCTTATCAGGGGTAGGAGTGCTCTTTTTTTGTTGGACTTAAAGACGATCTTGTAGGAGTAAAACCAAGTACTAAAATCATAGGTCAGATCATAGCTACTCTTATGTTATTTTTTAGCACAGACCTTAAAATCACCACTCTTGATGGCTTTCTAAATATCACTGATATTCCTTATTGGACATCTGTATTTATTAGTTGTGCTATTGTAATGGCTATTGTAAACTCTTACAACCTTATAGATGGCATTAATGGGTCTGCTTCGATGGTAGGAATGGTTATTTTTTTCGGGTTTTTGCCTATGTATTCTACGATGCTGAAATGTACTATTATTTTTCTGTTGTCTATATTGTGTATAGGTTTTCTATTAGCTTTTTTACGATACAATCTATCTAACAAAAAACGTGTATTTATGGGCGATACAGGCTCTATGATTGTCGGTTTTATCTTAGCCGTATTGGCAATCAAGTTTTTTGCTTTAGATACTACCTCTTTAGAAAGTGCTGTCATCAACCCTGTTAATAAAGTTTGGGTATTGCTTAGTATTATTTTTTTATCCCTTTCTTTGATACTACTCGGGTGTTTACCACTCGCATCATACGGCACGGCAAACCTTTCAAAGCTGACCGCAGCCATATACACCATGTTTTTATAGATTACCTAAAGCTATCACACGCTAAAGCTAGTATACTGTTAGCAAGTATTAACTTAAGTGTTTTTTTATTGTCATCTTGTGTTTAAATACTTACCTATCATCACTATGGTTAGGGATATTGCTTACAAGCATATTTATAATTCTATCTGCTATGCTCTTTTTATGTAAACCGAAGCTATCATTCCCTTAAAAAGTAAGCAAAAAGTACGTCATTTCATCAATGGAATTAATAATCTTTAGATTAATGTTTTATTTAATAGATAATTATGAAATTTTTTTAATACACATAGAACACCTTGTCTTTTTCATAAATGTTGGAGGAATCCTTCAAAAAGTTATTAGAAGAATCTTATATATCAAAAGTCTTATAGGATTATTAAATATGATATTTCTATTAACAAAAAGAAACATTACGAGTATTATTGAGAAACTAAAAAAATAGGTGTTATCGTTATAGAAACATCTAAAATTAAAGAATTTCCAGATGATATTATTCGTGAAATTATAGACTTAAGAACTAAAGGTGTAATCGTCTACGAAGCTGAAGAGTTCTATGAAGTTATCAATAAACGTATTCCAATAGTTAAGCTAGAAGCTAAAAAAATATTGGAGACGATATTTTCTCTATAAAACAACGTATCAGACATCGTTTGGTAAAACGTGCTTTCGATTTGGCTATTGTATTTTTTTGCTTTCCCTTTTGCTCTTCCTCTCACTATCTTAGGAATAATACTTACTCTATTGAGTTCAAAAAGGAGGTGCTTTCTTCTCTCAAGAACGTGTAGGAAGAAAAGGGAAACCTTTTTAAAAATATAAAATACGAACTATGGTCATTAATAATGGTGGTTTCACCCAAGCTAATGACTCTCGAATTACCCCTATTGGGAAGATACTCAGATTTACAAAAATTGATGAGTTGCCCCAGTTATATAATGTTCTCATAGGTGATATGAGTATCATTGGACCTCGCCCTGAAATACCAGAATATGTAGAAAAATGTGCAGAACAAATGCCTTTCTTTAAGCTAAGACATATGATAAAACCTGGCGTTACAGGATGGGCACAAATTCACATACCCAAAGCAACTCCTGAAGATAATATCAAAAAATTAGAATATGATTTATACTATATCAAACGCTATTCATTATCTCTTGATATTAGAATAGTACTTCAAACAGCAAAAAAATCATATTAACCTTAAATAGTAACTAATTTTTTTCGTACCTTTGCGCCCTATATAATAAGAAATGCTAAAACAAAATTTACAACTCAAGCTCTCTCAAAAGCTCTCTCCTCAACAAATACAGTTAATGAAGCTCGTGCAGCTTCCTACTCTTGCTTTTGAGCAACGCGTAAAGCAGGAAATGGAAGAAAATCCTGCTTTAGAGTCAGGGCGTGAAGAAGAAACTCTTGATGACTTTCACGATGAATTTGACAACTCAGCTGATGAGTACAACGATAGTGACATCATTGATATGAATGACATCAATATTGATGAATACCTCAGCGATGATGAAATACCTGACTACCGATTGCACGCCAATAACTATAGCGATGATGATGAAGAACGCGAAGTGCCCTTTAGCGCAGAGGTTTCTTTTTCACCAATCGCTTATTAACCAATTGAACACTTTTACTATCTCAGACGAAGACTACCTTATAGCTGAGTTCCTCATAGGTAGTATAGATGATAGTGGCTACATACGTCGCTCTATACAAGACCTTACTGATGACTTAGCTTTTACCCAAAATATCTATACCGAAGAAAAACACGTAGAGCAAATACGTGAGCAAATCATCTTTCAGCTCGACCCTGCAGGTGTAGGTGCTTTTGACCTACAAGAGTGTTTGCTGATACAACTACGCCGCAAAAAACAAACTCCAGCAGTAACCTTGGCTATAAAAATGCTTACCGAAGCTTTTGAGTCTTTCACCAAAAAACACTATAGCAAACTACAACAACGCTTCTTAGTTAGTGAAGAGGAGCTAAAAGATGCAGTACAAGAGGTGGAGCGGCTAAACCCTAAACCTGGTAGCTCCTATGCAGGCAACAATGTACATATTGAGCAAATCATTCCTGACTTTACAGTAAAGGTTGTTGACAATGAATTAGAACTCTCGCTAAATGGGCGTAATGCTCCTGAGCTACACGTATCAAAAAGAGTATAGTACAATGTTAGACACCTACAAGAAGAGTAAAGAGAAGAGCAACTCGCAGAAAGAAGCGGTGCTATTTATTAAACAGAAATTAGATTCCGCTAAATGGTTTATTGATGCTATACGCCAGCGACAACAGACGCTTCTTATCACTATGGAAGCTATTATGGAGCACCAGCGCGAATACTTCCTCACAGGTGATGAACTAAAAATAAAACCGCTTATCCTTAAAGATATTGCCGATAAAGTAGGAATGGACATTTCTACTGTATCGCGTGTAGCTAGCAGCAAATATGTGACTACACCATACGGTACTAAACTCATCAAAGATTTCTTTTTCAGAGGCAATGAAAAAAACGACCAAGGAGAAGATGTTTCAACCAGAGAAATCAAGCAGATACTGCAGCATATTATCGCTAAGGAAGACAAAAGCAAACCATTACCTGACGACGAACTTGCCCAACTGCTCAAAGAAAAAGGCTACCCTATAGCAAGGCGTACTATCGCTAAATACCGCGAACAATTGGATATACCTGTAGCACGCTTGCGCAAAGAATTATAGCTTTTACCCCAATATATCAATAAGGAAATAATCTGAAGAGAATATAAAAAGAGGAACTACTCAATAGAGTGGTTCCTCTTTTTAGTTATAATCAATAACCTATGAAAACATTTCTTTTACTTTCTCGAAAAATGACTTGTCATTTTTGTCGGGTTTGGGCGTAAAACCATCGTTATCAAGCATTTCTTTGAAAAAGGCTTTCTGCTTGTCGGTTAGGTTTTTAGGCGTCCAAACGTTTACGTGGATAATAAGGTCGCCAGTGTAGTGCGTGCGAAGATTAGGTACCCCTTTGCCTCGCAAACGAAGTATCTTGCCTGACTGTATACCCTCATCTAACTTAATACGTACCTTTCCGGTAACCGTTTCTATCTCTTTAGTAGCCCCTAATACTGCTTCAGGGACACTAATATAAAGGTCATAATGCAGGTTATCACCCTCACGTTTAAGGGTGCTGTGCTCTTGCTCTTCAATAATAACCAATAAATCGCCTGCTACCCCATTTTTGACTGGAGCTTCATTCCCTTTGCCATTGACTTGCAGTTGAATACCATCTACTACCCCTGCAGGAATATTGATTGGAATGGTCTCTTCTACTGTTTTTAAGTCCTTGTGCATCGGTATCGGCAGCACGTTTGTCTATCACCTCGCCTGCCCCTCCACAAGTGCTACAAGTGGTGGCCGTCTGCATCATTCCGAGCATAGTGTTCACTTGTCGTACAATCTGTCCTTGTCCGTTACAGGTAGGACAAGTTTTATAGGTAGTGCCTTCAGCTTTTACTTTACGGCGTACTTTTATTTTCTTCTCTGTTCCTTTTACGATATCTTCGAGAGTGACTTTGACACGTATGCGCAGGTTATCCCCTTTGACATACATTTGTTGCTGTCTACCTCCTCCAAAACCACCAAATCCACCGCTAAAGCCAGAGAAATGTCCGCCAAATATGTCGCCGAATTGGCTGAAAATATCGTCCATTGAGAAGCCTCCGCCACCCATATCGCCTTCAAAAGCTGCGTGACCAAATCGGTCGTACTGGGCGCGTTTGTTTTCGTCGCTTAGGACTTCGTAGGCCTCAGCTGCTTGTTTGAACTTTTTCTTCTGCTTCCTTATCACCTGGGTTCTTATCGGGGTGATATTTCAAGGCTTGTTTACGATAGGCTTTCTTTATTTCGGCTGCACTGGCCGTCTTGGATACTTCTAAAAATTTCGTAGTAATCTTTTTTTCATTTTTTTAGTTAGTTATTGTGCTACCACTACTTTAGGAAAACGAATAATCTTATCGCCCAACTTATACCCTGTTTGTACTACATCGATGATTTTGCCTTTGGCATCGGGGGTAGGAGCAGGTATTTGGGTAACAGCATCGTGGTGCTCGCTATCGAACACATCGTTAGGTGCTACTTCTATTTTTCTCTAATCCTTTCTGTTTGAGGGTAGTCATAAGTTTGTTATAGATAAGCTCAACCCCCATCAATGTATTTTTGTCGCTTGATTTAGAAAGTTCTGCCAAAGCGCGGTCGAAATCATCGACTACGGGCAGCATAGCTGACAAAATGTCTTGTCCAGCAGTTTTAAATAACTCAACACGCTCTTTAGCAGTGCGCTTTTTTTGTAGTTCTCGAACTCCGCAAAAAAAGTCGCAAGTATTTGTCTTTTTCTTTTTGCTAATAGGTCTTCTGCCGTCTCTTCAGCAGGTGTGTTGGCTTCTGCTGTAGCTTCAGCAGTTGTTTTTTTCTACTTCAGGAGTGTTTTTTCACTTCCTCGTCTTTGATATCTTCGGTATTCATACTATTTTTTTCTGTTATTGTCCCTTTTATTATAGCAAATTATTTGCCATAGTGTAAAAACTGACAAAATGACAGAAGCGGTTATTGGGAGAATGAGAGGATTGGGAGGGCTGGGAAAGCTGGGAAAGCTGGGAAATAGGATTTTTTTCTGGTTTTGAGATGATGGTTAGACGTTTATACTTTGCTCATCGTTCGCTTATCCTTCGCTCTTCCTAAAAGGGTAGCTATATCTAAAGTAAAAGGGTAGGACTATAAGTTGGAAAAATTAGAGAATTAGCAAATTAGCAAATGGGAAGAATGAGAGGGCTGGAAAGGCTGGGAAGAATGAGAAAGTTGGGAGGGCTGGGAGGTTTGGGAAATTGGGGGATTATTATTATCTTTGCGGCATAATTTTTGTATTATAGGAAGTATGGGCGATTTTTCTAAATATGTCGGAAGAAGATATAAAACTCAAATTCATAACTCCCAGCATAATGGATAAAGGATGGGGTTATGATAATATTTCTATGGAAAGGATGGTTAAATTTACCGATGGTAAAATTAATCTTCGAGGCAATCTTTTTCTCTCGTAGTAAAGCAAAAATATGCCGATTATATGCTTTACTATAATAAGGCTACCCCTATTGCTATTGTAGAAGCTAAAGATGCTACTCACTCTATAAGCTACGGAATGCAACAAGCAAAAGAATATGCTATGATGATGAATATTCCTTTTGCTTATAGTTCTAACGGACAAGGTTTTCAGGAATATGATTTCCTTACAGGAAAAGAAAGAACTCTCGCAATGGATGAATTCCCTACCAAAGAGGAGCTTTACAAACGTTTTACGGGTGAAAATCATAATGGAGAAGGATTATCGGAAAAAGAACTTAAGGTTATCAATCAACCGTTTTGTGTAGGTCAGGACATCTTCCCTCCTCGATACTACCAGCGCAATGCGGTTAATAATACGGTAAATGCCGTCGCTCAAGGCAAAAAACGACTTTTATTAGTAATGGCTACTGGTACTGGCAAAACTTATACGGCTTTCCAAATTGTTTACCGGCTATTAAAAGCAGGATTGGTAAAGAAAGTATTGTATTTAGCAGACCGCAATGTATTAGTAGACCAGTCTATTCAGCAGGATTTTAAACCTCTTCAGAAAACGATACACAAGGTTGATTATCAGAAAGATTTAAACAGCGGCATCACAGCATATGAGGTTTATTTTTCACTTTACCAGCAACTTATAGGACAAGGAGGAAAACAGCAGTACAAAGAGCTGTTCAGACCTGATTTCTTTGATTTGGTAATTGTAGATGAGTGCCACCGTGGAAGTGCCAAAGACGATAGCAACTGGCGTGAAATTTTAGAATATTTTTGATAGCGCAATACAATTAGGGATGACCGCAACTCCTAAAGAAACTAAATACCAATCCAGCATCAATTACTTTGGCGAGCCTGTTTATACCTATAGCTTAAAGCAGGGCATTGAAGACGGATTTTTAGCTCCTTTTAGAGTTGTAAATATTACCACTAACATTGGTGATGAGTGGAGGCCTACTGTAGGGCAAGTAGATGTTTATGGCAATGAGATAGAAGACCGCATTTATAACAATTCGGACTACGACTATAAGATTATTATAGAAGACCGCATTAGGGAAGTAGCTGAACAAATTACTCATTACCTGAAGCATACTGACCGAATGGCAAAAACAATCGTTTTTTGTGCCGATGAAGATCACGCTGAGAGAATGCGCATAGCCCTTGTAAATGCCAATTCGGATATGTGTCAAAAAAATCCTGATTATGTGGTGCGTATTACGGGAAGCGACCCTTATGGACAATCGAAGCTCGATTATTTTATTTCGGTAGCTGAAAAATATCCTGTTATTGCCACTACCAGCAAGCTTTTATCTACGGGAGTAGATTGTAAAATGGTAAAGCTGATAGTGCTTGACCAGCGTATCAGCTCTATGACCGAATTTAAGCAGATTGTAGGGCGTGGCACTCGTATTCGTGAAAAAGAGGGAAAAACGCACTTTACTATAATGGATTTTCGGAATGTTACCCGCCTATTTGCTGACCCTGATTGGGATGGTGAAGCAGAGATAGACCCTAACTATCCGCCTGATGACACGGTGATTCCTCCTGCTGAGCCCTGCCCTGTATGTGGGCAATTCCCTTGTGTATGTCCGTGTCCTATTTGTGGGCATTATCCTTGTGAATGTAAGGTTACAAATAAATCGCCTAAACCTATTGTAGATAAAAACGGTTGTTCTGTAACAGTGATTAACAAAGTTGTATCGGTGTATGATACGAATGGCAAACTTTTGAGAACTGAGAGTGTTACCGATTATACTAAGAAGAATATCAACGACAATTATACAAACCTTGATGACTTTATCCTGCATTGGAATAAAGCAGAAAAAAAAGCTGAGATAACTGATTTGCTACGCGAAAGCGGTATTGATTTGCAAGTCCTAAAAGAAGACCAAGGAATGGCTGAAGTAGATGATTTTGATTTTTATCTGCCATATAGCTTACGGCAAAAAGCCTCTTACACGTAGAGAACGCGCTGAAAATGTAAAGAAACGAGATGTTTTTAACAAGTATGGCGCTGAAGCCCGAAAAGTATTGGAGGCTCTGCTTGAAAAATATGCTACTGATGGTATCACACAATTAGAAAACACCACAGTTTTGAAACTTGACCCTTTCCGACAAATGGGAGCTCCTGCCCATATAGCCAAATTCTTTGGAGGTAAAGAACAGTATTTTTTGGCAGTGAAAGAATTAGAAAAATTGATATATAACATAGCTTAATATATGGCACTTAACAACTTTGTAAAAAGCATTCGGAATATCATGCGCAACGATGCGGGTATCAATGGCGATGCCCAACGCATTGAGCAAATTGCGTGGATGCTTTTCCTTAAAATATACGATGTAAAAGAGGAGGATTGGGAATTTAATGAGGATAGTTATCAATCGTTTATCCCTGAAGAATGTCGTTGGCGTTCGTGGGCAACAGACAAGGGTGATGGCAATGCCCTAACTGCTGATGTCTTGTTGGATTTTGTAAACAATACTCTCTTCCCTACCCTAAAAAGTTTGGAAGTTACCCCTGATACCCCTATACGCAGTAGCATTGTATTTACGACATTCCAAGATGCTAACCAATATATGAAAGATGGTGTATTACTTCGACAAGTGGTGAATGTAATAGACCAGCTGAATTTTTCCGATTATGAAGAGAGTCACGCTTTTGGAGAAATTTATGAAGCAATCTTGAAGGAAATGCAGTCGGCAGGTTCAGCGGGTGAGTTTTATACCCCAAGGGCACTTACGGATTTTTATGGCAGAAATTATAGAGCCCAAAATAGGAGAAAAAGATGGCTGATTTTGCCTGTGGTACAGGAGGTTTCATCACAAGTTGGCTAAACACTCTTGATAAAAAAGCTACCACAGCAGAGGCTAAAGAAGCTTGGGCTCAATCTATCTATGGGATAGAGAAAAAGCAATTCCCCTATATGCTTTGTGTAACCAATTTGTTACTACATAATATTGATGCCCCTACAGTAGTGCACGACAATTCACTTACAAAAGATGTACTTAACTATACCGATGACGACAAGTTTGATGTGGTGCTAATGAATCCGCCTTATGGGGGTAGTGAAAAGAATGATATCAAACAGCATTTTCCGTCAGACCTTTCTTCCAGCGAAACTGCTGATTTATTTATGATACTGATAATGTATCGCTTAAAACAAAACGGGCGTGCTGCGGTGATTCTTCCTGATGGTTTTCTCTTTGGTGCTGACAATGCTAAATTGGCTATAAAAGAAAGGCTTTTGAGAAAGTTCAACTTACACACTATTATCCGTTTGCCAAGTAGTGTATTTTCTCCTTACACAAGTATTGCTACTAATATCTTGTTTTTTTGATAATGTGCAAGCAGAAGGAGCTGAAGAAGGTTTTTGCACCCATAAAACGTGGTTTTTACCGCTTGGATATGCCTGATGGGTATAAGCATTTTTTTCAAAAACCAAACCTATGCAAGCTGTACATTGTCAGCCTATTAAAGACTGGTGGCACAACCGTGTAGAAATTGTTAGCGAAGATGGGAAAGATGAGAAGTCGAGAGTATTTACCGCACAAGAGCTCTTAGCAATGGATTACAACCTCGACCAATGTAAATTCCCCAAAGATGAGGAGGAAATACTACCCCCTGCAGAGCTTTTGGATAACTACTACAAAAGACGCGCTGCCCTTGAACACGAAATAGACAAAACTCTTTCGGAAATACAACAGATTTTAGGAATAGAAAGATGACAGCAGACCAATTACGCAAATCTATACTTCAGCAAGCTATACAGGGCAAACTTGTGCCACAAGACCCTAATGATGAGCCTGCCTCTGTACTTCTTGAACGCATTCGGGAAGAGAAAGCTCGGCTTGTGGAAGAAAAGAAAATTAAGAAGGAAAAGAACCCTTCTGTTATTTTTAGAGGAGAGGATAATTCCTATTATGAGAAGTTCACCCTATCGGGCGAGGTAAAATGTATTGATGAGGAAATACCTTTTGAAATACCTAACAGATGGGAGTGGGCAAGAATTTCTAATATTTTTTTCAAATTAATCCTAAAAACATTTGTAATGATGAGTTAGAAGTCGCTTTTCTATACCTATGGAAAAAAACTTTCAGCAGGTTATGGTTCCAATTATTCTTATGAAAAAGTAAAATGGAGTAAAATAAAAAAGGGTTTTTACTCACTTTTGCTAATGGTGATATTGCTTTTTGCAAAAAAATCACCCCTTGTTTTCAAAATCGTAAATCGAGCTGTGTTTGAAAAAAATTACCTAATGGTATTGGAGCCGGAACGACAGAATTAAAGATACTTAGAACCTTTGCTAAAACAATAAATCGTTATTACCTCCTTTATTTTTTTAAAAATCTCCTTATTTTATAGAAGGGCTATATTCAAAGGGACTGCTAACTAACAAAGAATAATTTCTGGTTATTTGGAAAAATAAATTGTTTCCTCTCCCTCCTTTAAAAGAGCAACAGCGTATTGTAGAAAAAAATAGAGGAACTTATACCTCATATTGAAACATCTATGGCAAAGCACAAAGCAGAACTTGATGTGCTCAACAGAAACATTAAAGAACAGCTAAAAAAAGTCAATCCTGCAATACGCTATTGAAGGAAAACTTGTACCACAAGATGAAACAGAAGGCACGGCTGAGGTATTATTAGAACAAATACAGAAAGAAAAGCAAAAACTATATGAAGAAAATAAGCTAAAGAAGAAAGACCTTGAACACAGCATTATCTTTTAAAGCATGAGGATAACAAGTACTATGAGAAGATAGGGAAAAAAATGTTACTGAAATAACAGATGATATGCTATTAGACCTTCCTGTCGGTTGGAGATGGTGTAGATTAAAGGATATTGTCTTTATTTTTTTACAGGGGCAACATTTAAAAAGAAGAAGTGAGTGTAGAAAAACATTGACATTCGTATTCTTAGAGGAGGAAATATACAACCTTTCAGATTAACTAATAGAGTTGATGATATTTTTTTACCTAAAGATAAGGTAAAAGAAAATATCTTACTTAAAAAAAATGATATTGTAACTCCAGCGGTTACAAGTTTAGAAAACATAGGAAAGATGGCAAGAGTAGAGTCTGATTTAGAATCTACCACAGTTGGAGGTTTTTGTGTTTATCCTTCGCCAGTTTTATTGCAATGATATTGTTTCTAAATATCTTTTTAGCATTACTATCTTCTCCTGTTCTTATTGATTATATAAAATCTATCACAAATAAATCTGGACAAGCATTTTTACAATATAAGTAAGAATCGTCTTGAAATGACTTTATTACCATTACCTCCACTTGCTGAGCAACAGCGTATTGTAGAATCTATTGATGCTATTTTTTTCGTTGTATAGAAAACTAATTCTTTTCTATACAACGAAAAATATTTTTGAATGGTATTTACTATTCTTTGCTGTTCAGATAGGGGTGGAATACCTATAAGAAGTGAATAAAAATAATTCTTTATTAAGATGTGGAATAGCAGCTCCTTTTTTTGAATTTCGGAGTAGGTCTTTATAGAACTGTATAAAGTAAAGTACATATTGTAAATCCATTACAGGATTCACCCATAGTTTTTAAATGTACTCCCCATATAACCATTACGTGGAATAGTAAAAAAACCTCCCCAGAATTTTTCTCCGTCCACCAAAAATTATATTATCTCCTTTCTCAACAAACCTACCCTTTTGCAGGTAATCCCCTTCTGTTTTTTTCCACGCAAAAATTTAGCATCAAGACAAACATTTTGTCCTTCTTTTTTTCTCCATCAGTGAGAATACAAATAGATGATAATCTGGTAATAGCCCAGCTATTCGGAAAACTATAATCACTTTCTATTTCAGTAACATTTTTTTCCCTATCTTCTCATAGTACTTGTTATCCTCATGCTTTAAAAATAATGCTGTGTTCAAGGTCTTTTCTTCTTTAGCTTATTTTTCTTCATATAGTTTTTTTGCTTTTCTTTCTGTATTTGTTCTAATAATACCTCAGCCGTGCCTTCTGTTTCATCTTGTGGTACAAGTTTTCCTTCAATAGCGTATTGCAGGATTGACTTTTTTTAGCTGTTCTTTAATGTTTCTGTTGAGCAAATCAAGTTCTGCTTTGTGCTTTTACCATAGATGCTTTAATATGAGGTATAAGTTCCTCTATTTTTTTCTACAATACGCTGTTGCTCTTTTTAAAGGAGGGAAGAGGAACGCGTTTATTTGTCAAAAGTTTGAGATGAAATTATTCTTTGTTGGTTAGCAGTCCCTTTGATATAGCCCCTTCTATAAATAATCCAGGAAAGATTTTATAAAATAAAAAGATGTAATAACGATTTATCGTTTTACATAAAGGTTCTAAGTATCTTTAATTCTGTCGATTTCCCTCAATACCATTATGGGTTCAATTTTTCCCAAACACAGAACGATCTTTATCGATCTTTTGACAAAACAACAAGTCTGATTTTTGCACAACGCTCAATCACCATTAGTAATGCTAAAACGCATTTTTGAATTGTTACTCCATTTTACTATTTTCAATAAAGATATAAGTTGGAACTATAACCTGCATGAAACTCCATAGGTATAAAAGCGACTTCTAACTCATCATTTCAAACTGTTTTTAGGATTAATTTGAAAAAATAGATTTGAAATTCTACCCACTCCCATCCCGTTAGGTATTTCAAAAGGTATTTCCTCATCAATACATTTTACCTCGCCCGATAGGGTGAACTTCTCATAATAGGAAACTTAGGAAATATTATCTACTGTTTCTTATATTGTAACCACTAATATATAAAAACAAAAACGATATGGTTACATCCTTTGAAACTGCTCTAAAAAGAGCGCAATATGGCAGAAAATACTATTACTGCTTATCTGTATGCTGTAAATGATTTTTATAGTAAATATTCCGTCTTGAATAAACGGCATTTGTTACTTTACAAAACTTACCTGATAGAGCATTTTAAACCTAAAACGGTGAACTTGCGCATTCAGGCTCTTAATAAATTTCTGGAACATATCGGTAAACCCTAAACTTCGACTTAAATCGGTAAAAAGTACAACAACGCACTTATTTGGAAAACGTGATTAGTCAGGCGGATTACCTTTTCTTGAAAGAGCAACTGCGACAGGAAGAGAACCCTATGTGGTACTTCGTGGTACGCTTTTTGGCTGCTACCGGCGCAAGGGTTAGCGAGCTTATCCAAATAAAAAGCTGAACACGTGCAGATTGGTTATTTTGACCTTTATACTAAAGGGTGGTAAGGTGCGACGGCTGTTTATTCCTGAACAACTGCGCAATGAGGCTACAGAATGGCTAAAAGCACAAGAGAAAAACATCGGGCTATCTTTTTCGTTAACCGCTTAGGAGAACGTATCACTACGCGTGGTATCGCTCAAAAACTTAAGTTTTTTTGCTGAGAAATATGGTATGAATACTCAAGTGGTCTATCCGCATTCATTTAGGCATAGATATGCCAAAAATTTCTTGGAGGCTTTTAATGATATTTCGCTTCTGGCTGACCTTATGGGGCACGAGAGTATTGAGACGACTCGTATCTATTTGCGCAGAACGGCTTCGGAGCAGCAAGCTATAGTAGATAAAATTATCACTTGGTAAGACAGTAAGTTTTTAGATTTTATTTTTGTACTTTTGTTCGCTGAAGCTAAAGCTATTACTACTAACTTGACTTAATTTATTAACACCTAACAACTATATGTTAAAAGATATTTTTAAACTTCCGTAGGGCGGTACGTTATTACGCTCCTACGCCCATCAGTGAGGAAAAAGGTGCGTGAATGCCTTAGACTCGCTACACTAGCACCTACCGGTTTCAATATGCAACTGTATGAGTTATACCATATTACTGATAAGGCTTTGTTAGAAAAATTAGCAAAAGCCTGCTTGGGGCAGCTTACAGCAAGCACAGCACAACAGATGGTGGTTTTCGTGACTCGACAAGACAAACACCGCCAGCACGCCAAGATGATTTTTGGAATTTGAACGCGGTAATATACAGCGCAATAGTCCGCCCTGAAAGACAAGCTAAGCGCATTAAAGATAAAGAGAAGCATTATGAGAAACTAATCCCTTTTGTGTACAGTCGTTTTTTTGGCTTATTAGGTGCTTTTCGCAAACTCTCTGGGGTGATTGGTTGGTTTCGCCCTATGGTGCGAGAACTCTCTGAAGGTGATATACGTGTGGAAGTACATAAAAGCTGTGGGCTTGTAGCGCAAACCTTTATGCTTGCAATGGCAGAGGAGGGATACGATACTTGTCCGTTAGGGGGTATGATAGCCATCGTATTAAGAAACTGCTACACCTACCTTATGGGGCTGAAGTGAGTATGGTGGTGACCTGTGGGCTTCGTGAAGAGCGCGGCATCTGGGGAGAAAGGTTTAGATTGCCGTTTGAGGAAGTTTATAGAAATAATTAGAAAATGTAAAAATTGGCTAATTGGCAAAATTATTTGTATCTTTGCCCTGTTTAATTAACAAACCTTAATAAAAATGTATCCTATAAAATTTAAACCAATCCTCAAAAGAACGTCTTTGGGGTGGTACTAAACTAAAAACTTTATTCAACAAACCTATCGAAAGCGACATTACTGGCGAAAGCTGGGAGGTATCGGGCGTTCCTGGTGATATTTCAGTAGTAGCCAACGGGGCTCTTGAGGGCAAAAAGTCTGCAAGAACTTATTGATTTATATCCCTAATGAGTTGCTTGGTAAGCACGTATACGAGCGTTTCGGTCGCGATTTTTCCTATCCTTATTAAATTTATAGATGCACGCGAAGACCTTTCAATACAGGTGCATCCTAACGATAAATTGGCAAAAGAACGCCATAATTCTTTTGGTAAAAACTGAAATGTGGTATGTGCTTCACGCTGATGCTGAGGCTGAACTGATTGTCGGTTTTAACAAAACAGTTAGCAAAGAAGAGTACCAACAGCACCTTGACAAGGGTACGCTTACTGACATTCTGAACTACGAAAAGGTGAAAGATGGCGATACTTTCTTTATCAATACGGGTAAAGTGCACGCTATCGGTAAGGGGATTATCATTGCTGAAATTCAGCAAACTAGCGACATTACTTATCGTGTGTATGACTTCAACAGAAGAGATAAAAATGGCAATCTGCGCGAATTGCATACTGAATTAGCGCTTGATGCTATTGATTACGAGAAGAAAGATGACTTCAAAGTAAAATATACTAATACGGCTAATGAGGTGAACAAAGTGGTGAATTGTCCTTATTTTATTACTAATTTGTTGCCTCTTACAGCTGGTTTTGAGAAGTCACTTGCTCAAGATGACTCTTTTCACATCTATATGTGCGTAAAAGGTGAGGGTACAATAGGTGATGGTACGACTGAATTGCCTATCAAACAAGGTGAAACAGTGCTTTTCCCTGCTTCTTGTAACAAATTAGAGGTGAAAACTAAGGGAATGGACTTGTTAGAGGTGTTTATTTAGTCGTTAGTGATTAGTCGTTAGTAGTTAGAAAGCGACTGCTAAGACTAGAAGCTGAAGAATAACAACTAAAAACTAAAAATATGTATATATCAAGAATTAAGGGATTAGGGTTTTACGTCCCTGACAATGTAGTAACTAACGATGATTTATCGAAACTAATGGATACTAGCGACGAGTGGATACAAGAGCGTACTGGCATAAAAGAACGCCGACACGTGCTAAAAGGGACTGATACCACTACCTCGATGGGAGTAAAAGCCAGTCTTAAAAGCCCTCGAAGCTGCGCAAGTGAGTAAAGATGAAATTGACTTTGTTATCTTTGCAACTCTTAGTCCGGATTATTACTTCCCTGGGTGTGGAGTGTTAGTCCAAAAAGAATTAGGACTAAGAACAGTGGGTGCTTTAGACATTCGCAACCAGTGTTCGGGTTTTATCTATGCGCTATCGGTAGCTGACCAATTTATCAAAACTGGTATGTACAAAAATATCCTTGTGATAGGTGCTGAAACGCAATCGCCTGCGCTGGATATGAGTACACGTGGACGCAATATGGCGGTACTTTTTGGCGATGGTGCTGGGGCTGCTGTGGTGTCTCGCTCTGATGACCCTGCTCGCGGTATTCTCTCTACACACTTGCACAGTCAAGGGGAGCACGCTACTGAATTGGCGATGATTACCCCTGGTGTAGGTACTAAATGGGTGCCTCAGATTTTGGCTGAAAATGACCCTGACGATGTGAGTTATTACCCTTATATGAATGGTCAGTTTGTATTTAAAAATGCTGTAGTACGCTTTGCAGAGGTAATAGAAGAGGGATTGAAAGCTAATGGGCTTACTCGTGAAGATATTAGTATATTGATTCCTCATCAAGCAAATTACCGTATATCGCAATTTGTTCAGCACCAATTCAAACTCTCTGATGAACAAATATTTAACAATATAATGAAGTATGGCAATACTACTGCGGCCTCTGTACCTATTGCTCTTACTGAAGCAATACAACAGGGCAGAATAAAAGAGGGCGACTTAGTGGTGCTCGCTGCTTTTGGTAGTGGTTTTACGTGGGGTAGTGCTATCATTCGTTGGTAATCAAAGCGTTGTAGCTGCTATAAATAATCAAAAAAGGCTGTTGAACCAATTGTTCAACAGCCTTTTTATTGATTCGCTATTTGCTATTTATTATTTATCATTGACCTCTAATACTATAGGACAATGATCGCTATGTTTTGCCTCAGGAAGGATAAGAGCTCGCTCCATACGGTTTTCTAAAGGGGCTGATACTAAGTGATAATCAATACGCCATCCTTTGTTGTTATTGCGGGCATTGGCACGATAACTCCACCAAGAGTATTGATGAGGTTCTTTATGAAAGTATCGAAAGCTATCTATAAACCCACTCTTCATAAACTTATCTAACCATTCGCGCTCTATAGGCAAGAAGCCGGATACAGTAGCATTGCGCACAGGGTCGTGTATGTCTATCGCTTCGTGACAGATATTGTAGTCGCCACAGATAACAAGATTAGGTATTGTTTGTTTCAACTTGTCGATATATTTCTGAAAGTCTGCCATAAAGGTTAGCTTGAAGTCTAAACGGTCGGGATTAGTACCTGAGGGTAAGTAGAGACTCATCACTGAGAGGGTATCGAAGTCCGCACGGAGTACTCGTCCTTCTCTGTCCATATAATCAATACCTGTACCTACCTCTACGTGTTTAGGCTTGATTTTTAGAGAGAATAGCCACCCCACTATACCCTTTCTTTTCGGCACTGTGGTAATACTGATAGGTATAGCCTAACTCAGTAAATACCTCAGTGGGTATCTGTGCTTCTAAAGCCTTAATCTCTTGCAGACAAAGCACATCGGGGTTAGCACTTTTCAACCACTCTGTAAAACCTTTAGTAAGAGCAGCGCGAATGCCATTTACATTATAACTGATAATCTTCATTAGTAACCTGTTCCTTTTTCACCTTTTTAAAAATAGCAATACCGTTAGAGGTACCTATGCGCTCTACCCCCAAAGGGCTACATACTGCATCGCAGTCTCGTAATCGCGGATACCTCCAGAGGCTTTTACCTTTGCATTGCCTTGTACGCATTCTTTCATCAGTTTTACATCAGCAAGAGTAGCTCCACCTGTACCAAAACCAGTAGAGGTCTTTACAAAATCGGCGTGCGCCTCAAGGGCTAACTTGCAAGCTAAGCGTTTTTCTTCGTCTGTGAGGTAGCAAGTCTCAAGTATTACCTTTAGCACCCTGATTTTTCGCCTACACACTGTTTTTAAAGTAGCAATATCGTCTAATACCTTTTGTGTTTCCCCCGATTTAAGCAACCCTACATTGAGCACCATATCTATCTCATCGGCTCCATCAGCAATGGCTTCGTTCGTTTCAAAATATTTAGCTTTGGTTGACATTGCTCCTAAAGGAAATCCTACTACACTACACACCTTGATATCAGTGCCTGCTAAGAATTTCTTAGCAGCAGCTACATAACAACTATTCACACATACTGAATAGAAATCGTACTCTACCGCTTCTTTGCAAAGGGTTTCTATCTCAGCAAGGGTAGATGTTGCTTTTAGAAGCGTGTGGTCTATTAGTTTATTTAATTTCATATATTGTTTGGTTTTTTTAGTTCTTTGATAAATCAACTTTGGCAAAATACGTGCTATTTTACCAGCTTCATCTCGTCAATCAGATAGCCTGCCCCCGCATATTTATCAATTATAAAGAGCACATAGCGAATGTCTACCATTATATTGCGACAGATATTGGGGTCGTAATGTATGTCGCTCATAGTGCCTTCCCATACACGGTCGAAGTTAAGTCCTATCAGATTGCCTTTGGCGTCAATAGCGGGACTTCCTGAGTTACCTCCTGTAGTATGGTTAGTAGCTACAAAGCACACAGGCATCTTTCCGTTTTTACCATAAATGCCATAATCTTTCTTCTCGTAGAGCTCACGCAACTTAGCTGGTACATCAAACTCATAGTCATTAGGCACATATTTCTCCATTACCCCGTCTAAATAAGTCATATAATCGTAAGTTACTGCATCGCTAGGCGAGTAGCCTGCTACCTTGCCATAAGTTACGCGAAGAGTGCTATTAGCATCGGGGAAAAGACGATCCTCAGGTTTAGCAAACTCTAAAAGAGCTTTCATATAAGTTCGTTGCAGTGCAGTAATCTCATCATTTAAACGATAGTAATACGGACTTACCTTTTTCGATATAGTGCAACACCAATTCGCGTACAAACTGTACCCCCAGCATCTTGTTGCATACGTGCTTCAAAAATCCTCTTGAGGTAGATTGAGTACCTTTTTCTATTTCGCTATAAGAAGTCAAAAAAATGATTCGTTGTATAGTTTATCTGCTAAGGCTGGAGCATTAAGATTTTGCAAGTTAGCTGACAATAAATGTGCTGGCATCGCTTGGGCGTAGTAGGCTACCGCTTTCTCAAATACAGCTTTGTCTACCGCCTTATCGTTGTTTTTTTAAATACCGTTTGAAGGCTGTTTAAAAGATTCTGACGGCGGTCAGCAAATGATTGTGCTCCTTTTTGATGTAGGGCGTTTTTGCAATTGTAATACTCTATAACCATTGCTCAAAAGGTCGATGTTGCGCAATACTAATTCTGAAAAGAGATCATTAGCCAAAGCGTAATCTTGCATTTGCGCGTATTTCTCAGCAAATTGTGGTAATAATTGTCCGTAAACAGCTGTTTTACCATTCTTTTCAAGAGTTTTTTGGAATTTTTCTTCTTGTTTTCTCTTCAAAGCTACTGCTCCTGATTTCTTCAAACCTTGCGTTTCGCCTATCCATTTCTTCCAATAGTTAGCCACGCTAGCGTATTTAGAGGCATATTTTATTTTTATTTCAGGGTTGGTACGCATAAAAGCATCTTGAGTTTTAAGCACCACATCGCGAATACCTATCTTAGCAGGATTCAACACATTTACGATTTGCTCCACCGCTACCGCAGGCAGATACTCCTGAGTGCGACCAGGATAACCAAATACCATCGTAAAATCGCCTGCTTTTACCCCTTTTAATGAAATAGGGAAAAAGTGCTTAGGGCGATATGGTACATTATCTTTTGAATACTCAGCAGGACGGTTGTTTTTATCAGCATATACGCGGAAAAGAGAGAAGTCACCTGTATGGCGTGGCCATACCCAGTTATCAGTATCCGAACCAAACTTACCTATAGCTGAAGGCGGTGCTCCTACCAAACGCACATCTTTAAACGTTTCTACTACGAAAAGGATATATTGGTTACCATCATAGAAAGCACGAATACGATTCTCTTGCCACGATTCTTTGGGCGAACTTTTTCACTAACGAAGCTACATTGCGCTCTATCTTAGCCGCACGCTCATTCTCATCGCTAATGGTAGCTGTTCCTTCTAATACTTTCTGCGTAACATCTTCAATGCGTACGATAAAAGTGACTTCTAAGTGCTTGTTAGGCAACTCTTCAGATAAGTTTTTTTGCCCAAAAACCATTTTGTTAGGTAGTCATTTTGCAAAGATGAATGCGATTGTATTTGCGAATATCCACAGTGGTGATTCGTCAATAAGAGTCCCTTGCTCGAAATCATCTCAGAAGTACAGCCTCCGTTGAAGTGCGGTACCGCATCTTTCAAACTCGATTTGTTCACACTGTAAATATCGCTCACCGACATTTTTCATTCCCAAAGACTTCATCTCTTTGGCATTCATCCCTTCTAAAAAGCGAAGGAATCCACATACCTCCTTGCTGCGCAGTTAAGCTCATAGGCAACCAACTGCAAATAAGCAATAAAAGAATAAATTTTACTTGTTTTTTTAGTGTTCATTATTTTTAATAGTTTTTAAAAAAATTCGGTTTTCAACTGATGTTTTGTTATTATAGAACTCTTCAATAACCCTAATAACCTCATCTTCTGTATCTACCAAATGTACAAGATTCATATCTTCAGCATTGATATTGCCAAATTTCTCTAATAATACCATCTTTATCCATTCTAATAGCCCTCCCCAATAGTCTGTTCCTACTAAAATAATAGGTATTTGGTCTATCTTTCGGGTTTGTACAAGGGTAAGCGTCTCAAAAAGCTCATCAAGAGTACCAAAACCACCCGGCATAGCTACGAATGCCTTAGAATATTTTACGAACATCACCTTGCGGGCAAAGAAATAGTTGAATTTTATATTCTTATCGTGGTCTATATAGCTATTATTAGTTTGTTCAAAAGGTAAGTCGATATTGAGACCCTGCCGATACACCTTTATTGAGGTGCGCCCCTTTGTTGCCCGCCTCCATAATACCTGGCCCACCTCCTGTGATAATGCCAAACCCCTCATCTACAATCTTTTTGGGCAATGCGCACCGTCAGTTCGTAATAAGGCGTTTCGGGCTTGATACGTGCCGACCCAAAGATACACACACACGGACCTATAGAGCTCATTTGCTCGTAGCCGTGCACAAATTCTCCCATTATTTTAAATATCGACCAAGAGTCGTTGGTCTTGATTTCATTCCAAACTTTTGAATGTTTTTTCATCTTTTACAATTTATCATTTGTCATTTCCTTTAGGTAATAAAGGATTGCCTTTCAGCGCATTTTCGACGAGTTCAGGCAAACGATCAGGCGTACAAGCAAAACAGGCAATACCCAGTTTGCTAATCTCTTTACCGAGTTTTTCATCATAATAAGGCTTACCATTGTCCGAAAGAGCTAAGAGTACTATCACCTTTACTCCATCTTCGTGCATCTCGTTCAGGCGACGCAAGAGCCCTGCGCGCACGCCTCCCTCATAAAGGTCAGAGATGAGGATAAACATCGTCTTGCGCGGATTTTCTATCAAACTCTGGCAGTAAGCTACCGACTTATTAATGTCAGTACCCCCACCCAACTGTAGCCCAAAAAGCATATCCACAGGGTCTTGCCTACATAGTTCCGTTAGGTCTGTTACTTTGGTATCAAATGCCACTACGTGCGTATCGAGCGCAGGCATACTCGCAAAGATAGCCCCCATTACCGACGAATAGATAATAGAATCACACATCGAACCACTCTGGTCTATATCCAATATCACTGTCCAATTCTTCTGCTTTTTGGGTGCGTTCAAAGAAATAGAATTTCTCCGGAATAAGCCGCTTAGTAGCAGTGTCGTAGTTTTTAAGGTTGCGCTGAATAGTGCGTTTCCAGTCAGTAGACGAAAAATTAGCGATAGGCGTATGCGCTTTCTTGTTCAGAGCTCCCGTCACTGCTCTACGCAAATTCTGTTCCATACGCTTCATAATTTCATCTACCACCTCTTTCACTAACTCTCGTGCTGTCTCTTTCGATTTTGCAGGTATCTGGTCTTTCAGAGCCATCAGTGTACCTACCATCGAAATATCTGGCTTCACATTCTTGAGGGTTTCAGGCTCAAAGAGCAATTTAGTAAGCCCTTTGCGCTCTATCGCATCTGTTTGTATAACGCTCACTACATCAGGCGGAAAGAACGAGCGAACATCCGTCAGCCATTTAGCCAAGTTAGGAGCCGAGTTCCCCAATCCTGCTGAGCGCTTACCACCAGCATTACCCCCTTTCCCATCGGTATGGTCATACAGAGCCGCCAGCGTAGCGTCCATAAGCGACTGCTGTTCGTCTAAAGGCAACCCCTTCCATAGCAGGAGCATCTTGCCCCAATATGAGGCGCCAACGTGTAAAATGAGCTTCCATTTATTTAGTATTTCTTCTTTATAAAATATAAAACATCAGCCCTATCTGCAAGATATTCGATTTCAGGCTTGTACCATCGGTAGTCTCGGCATTTTTAAGTAGCGGAGTAAGGTTGTACTGTACAAAAAAGTTCAGAGCATTATAGCCAAACGCTATATAAGGTTTCAGCTGAAACTCCCTTTTCAACTGACTGTTAGCAAACGAAGTAGAAACATCATCGGCAGTGTACAAACTCTTACTGCTGAAGATATACGCCAATCGCACCCCCGCATACACACGCCAAAACTTATGCGAATAAGGCGTAGAGGTACGAAAACGAAACTCAGCCGGTATCTCTATCGTATGCGTCTCGAAGAAATTGCGCGACAGATTCAAATCTCTAAAATGCTCCACTATCTCATAACTAATGCCTGTACTAGTCTTTTTCGCTAACATATTGTTATACACGCGGTCGTAGGCATAGCCAATCCCCAAGCCGAACCCCAAATTGCGCTCCGCATTCAGAGGCAGGTCGCGTATATACCCCAAGTGCAAGCCTCTCGAAAGGTTGTGCTGCACCACATTAGACGCCTTACCCGCCAGATAATCATAGGTGAAACCCAAATAAAATTGGTCTTCTAAGTAAAAGCGAATCTGCTACCGATGTAGGCGCCACCCGCTCTTTTTTTCAGTATCAATCATACCATCATCAGTATCCTCTTGCGCCACTGACCACAGAGAGATATGAAAACAAAAAAACTAACAGAAAAAAATATTTAGTTTATTCATTCTAATCGTGTATACTATATTTTTGGGCAAAGATAAGAATAATTAATCAATTAGCAAGCTGCTATCTTTACAAAAAAACTTTGCCAAAGGGCATAGCGTTGGTACTATAACCTTTGGCAAAGTATCTTTTAAATCTGTAAATCTATAAATTAGCCAATTAACTAATTAACCAATATCCAATCACCTTCCAATAGCGGCATCGCTTGTTTGTACTTCATCTCTTTGCGCTCGCCGGTACGGATGTGTTGTATCGTTACCTTTTCATTGCGGTTTATTTTAGGCTGCTCGCGTATGATAGTCTCTACTACCGAACGCCTTTGCGAAGCTTGTTGTCCCTACCTCGCGTGCCTGAGTTGCCATTTCATCGCTGTTGAGCACTTCCTCTTTGTTTGTTTGGTAGTGTTCATTACTGCGCTGAGGGGCGTGAGCCTCTTGTACCGCAGGAGCTTGTGTAGGTAGTTCTGCTCTGAAAAGGAAAGATACTATATCTTTGTTTACCTTGTCTATCATTGTTTTTAAAGAGTTGGAAAGCCTCAAACTTATAGATAAGTAGCGGGTCTTTCTGTTCGTGCACCGCCAACTGTACCGATTGTTTAAGCTCATCCATTTGGCGCAAATGCGTTTTCCACTCATCATCAATAATCGCTAAGGTAATATTCTTTTTCAAAAATCACTAATAAGTTTCTTACCTCCACTTTCGTATGCCTCTTTCAGGTCGGTTACTATGTTGAGCATCTTCTGACCATCGGTGAAAGGCACCACTATGCGCTCATAAGTATTCGATGGGTTTTCATACACCTCTCTTATCACAGGGAAAGCTTGTGCAGCACTGCGTTCTGTCTTTTGCTGATAGTGGTCTAACACTTCACGATAAAGTCTGAAAGTCAGTTCATTATTAGTAGCTTTAGCAAATTCAGCTTCTGATATTTGAGTCTTGAGCGAGAAGTATTTTATCAATTCAAACTCAAAAATTCTTATAGTTATTAGTGCTCTTATTGCTTTCTACTATCACCTCGCAGGTGTCGAATATCATATTTGCCAAATCTACTTTTAGGCGTTCTCCTTCAAGAGCGTGACGGCGGCGCTTGTATATCACCTCACGCTGTGCATTCATCACATCATCATACTCTAACAGACGCTTACGGATACCGAAGTTGTTCTCCTCTACTTTCTTCTGAGCGGTTTCTATACGTTTAGTCATTATAGAGTGCTCTATCACATCACCTTCTTTGTGTCCGAGTTTGTCCATTAGGCGCGCTATACGCTCTGAACCAAACAGACGCATTAGGTTATCTTCTAATGATACGTAGAAAAGCGAACTTCCTGGGTCTCCCTGACGTCCTGAACGACCGCGCAACTGACGGTCTACACGGCGCGAATCGTGACGCTCAGTACCTATGATAGCCAAACCTCCAGCAGCTTTCACTTCCGGACTTAGCTTAATGTCGGTACCACGTCTGCCATATTGGTAGCGATAGTTACTACTCCCGATTGTCCTGCTTCAGCTACAATCTCAGCCTCTTTTTTGTGCAACTTAGCGTTCAATACATTGTGTTTTATCTTGCGCATCGTTAGCATACGGCTCAAAAGCTCCGATACCTCTACCGAAGTAGTACCTATAAGTACAGGGCGTCCTGCTTCTGATAGTGATACTACTTTGTCAATCACCGCGTTATATTTCTCGCGTTTAGTCTTGTATATCAGGTCATTGTAGTCTTTACGAGCAATAGGACGATTGGTAGGTATTTCCATCACATCCAATTTGTATATTTCCCAAAACTCTCCCGCCTCGGTGATAGCCGTACCTGTCATACCCGATAACTTGCTATACATACGGAAGTAGTTTTGCAGCGTGATAGTAGCATAGGTTTGCGTAGCAGCCTCTATCTTCACGTTCTCTTTAGCCTCAATTGCTTGGTGCAATCCGTCAGAATAACGGCGCCCGTCCATTATACGACCTGTTTGCTCATCTACTATCAACACTTTATTGTCTATAAGCACGTATTCCACATCTTTTTCAAAGAGTGTATAGGCTTTTAGCAACTGGTTAAGGGTGTGAATGCGTTCACTTTTTACGGTGAAGTCTTGCAATAGCTTTTCTTTTAGCTTAGCTTCCTCTTCTATCGGCAGATTTTGGCTCTCAATATTAGCAATTTCCACCCCTATATCAGGCAATACGAAGAAGTTTTTTTATCACCATCGTAAGAAGCTATATCAGCAAAAACCTTTATCAGTAAGCTCTATTTGGTTGTTTTTTTCTCATCAATTACGAAGTAAAGTTCAGCATCTACCTTAGGCATTTCGCGATTGTTATCCTGCATATAGTAGTTTTCGGTCTTCTGTAGCAGTTGTTTTACCCTTCTTCGCTTAGGAATTTTTATAAGAGCTTTGTTCTTTGGCAAGCCGCGATATACGCGCAATAGTTGAAAAACCACCCTCTTTAGTATTGCCTTCTGCTATCAGTTTACGAGCATCAGCAAGTACTTTAGTTAAGTAAGTACGCTGTTTTTCTACCAAATCAGCTACTAAAGGTTTTAATTCGTTAAACTCGTGGCGGTCGCCTTTAGGAGTAGGCCCTGAGATGATAAGCGGTGTACGCGCATCGTCTATAAGCACTGAGTCCACTTCATCGACGATTGCATAGTTATGAGCGCGTTGTACAAGGTCTTCAGAGGTATGCGCCATATTGTCGCGCAGATAGTCAAAACCAAATTCGTTGTTAGTGCCATAGGTAATATCAGCGTTATACGCATTGCGACGAGCCTGTGAGTTCGGCTGGTGGTTGTCTATACAATCCACTCGCAAGCCGTGAAACTCAAACAGAGGCCCCATCCACGCGCTATCTCGGCGTGCCAAATAGTCGTTCACGGTTACTAAGTGCACCCCATTACCTGTTAGGGCGTTCAGATATACAGGCAGTGTAGCTACAAGGGTCTTACCCTCACCGGTTTGCATCTCAGCTATCTTACGCTTGGTGCAGGGCAATACCCCCGATAAGTTGCACATCGTAGTGTACCATATCCCAAGTAACGTCTTTACCAGCCGCATCCCAATGGTTTTTCCATATTGCCTTATCCCCTTCTATGGTCACATAATCGTGGGTAGCCGATAGCTCGCGGTCACGCGGAGTAGCTGTTACGCTGATAGTCTCGTTAGTAGCAAAACGTCTAGCGGTTTCCTTCATCGTAGCGAAGGCTTCAGGCAAAATATCGTTTAGCACTTTTTCAGAAGCCTGATAAGCCTCTGCACTGAGTTTATCAATTTCAGTATAAAGGTCTTCTTTCTTGTCTATATCTTCCGTAGCATTCGCTTGTGCTTGTAGGTCAGCTATTCGCGTGTCAAAAAGCAGCACGAGCCTCTTTTATTTTTTCTTTGAAGGCAATCGTCTTGCCGCGCAATTCGTCATTGCTAATATGCTCTAACTCTGCTGCATACGCCTTAATCTTTTCAACCAACGGCTGAATAGACTTCAAATCGTTTTTGGCTTTATCGCCCACGAATAGCTTAATAAGTGAATTGATAATACTCATTTATAATGGTCAATTATTAAATTATTAATATTTATTTTTTTCGTCTCTTGTTTTTTTAGTCAATAAATATACCAAACTGACAGTTCCTGCCAAATTGTCATATCAACAAATCAAAAAAAAGTCTCTGTTGAGACTTTTTCTAATACTCATCTTCATTCCAAAGATAGTCCTCTTCTGACGGATAATCAGGCCAGATTTCATCAATAGATTCATACATATCTCCTTCGTCTTCAATTTCCTGAAGGTTTTCTACCACCTCCATAGGAGCACCTGTACGAATAGCATAATCAATAAGCTCATCTTTAGTAGCAGGCCACGGTGCATCACTTAAATAAGATGCAAGTTCTAATGTCCAATACATAATTATAGGTATTATAATTTTTGCAAAAAGTAATACTTTTTTTATTTATTATACAAAAATAATATGCTAATTTGCTAATTTACTAACTTTTTCATTATTCTTAAGAGTCTTAGATATCACATTATAAGGCCCTGTGATAATCTCTTCATCTTTAGCTACCCCCGAAAAGAATTTCTATATTCACATTATCCTGAATACCCGTAGTCACTGCTCTAAGCTCTGCCTTGCCATCTTTGTACACAAATACCGCCTCTTGTCGCTTATCAGCCTCTTCTTTAGGTGTTTTCTCGTCTATTTCCGACTTCTTTTTTTCACTATTATGGCACTAATTGGCACTACTACTATATCTTTTTTCGTTTGGGTAAGAATATCAACTGTAGCAGTCATCCCTGGGCGGAAAGGAGAATACCCTTCTTTTTTATCTTTCACAAGGTCAGTATACGAACTTTCTTCTATATGTATTTTCACTTTGAAGTTCGTTACTTGGTCAGCACTTGCGGTTGCATTAGCGGTGTTAGCTATGTTGGTTACCGTACCTTTAAAAGTGCGTTTAGGGTAAGCATCAACTTCTACATTCACCTCTGCCCCATTGTTCACTTTCACTATATCGTTTTCATTTACATCTACTTCCACCTCCATACTACCGAGGTTAGCCACGCGCATAATCTCTGTACCTGTCATTTGTATCGTACCCACTACGCGCTCGCCCAACTCTACACTGAGCTTAGAGATAGTACCATCAGAGGGCGAATATATCTGCGTTTTCTTTAGGTTATCTTGTGCTTCTGATACGCTTGCCATTGCACTCTGCACATTATAGCGCGCCGACTCGCGGGCTGCTTTAGCCATCTCGTAAGCCGAAACTATCTTATCCCATTCAGCCTTCGAAATCACCCCTTTGTCAAAAAGCAACTTATTGCGCTTGTAGTTCTCTTCAGCCTCTTTATAGCTTGCTTCCGATTGTTGTTGCGAAGCGCGTACAGTTTCAAGGCTTGCCAACACCCTATTGAGTCCTGACTGGTAAATATCAGGATTAATACGCACCAATAGGTCGCCTTTTTTCACCGTTTGCCCCTCTTTTATAGGCAGTTCTATAATTTCACCCGATACCTCCGACGATAGTTTAATTTCCAACTCTGGTTGTATTTTTACCAGTAGCCGATACTTTTTTTGCGTAAGGGTAGCCGCAGTAACCTTTTTGAGTTTCAACTGATACCAATTCTTGGTCATCGCCAAAACCATCCTGCTTTTTTTACCAGCGATAAGCACGATGATAAACAGCAGTAGTGCTAAAATGATAATAATAGTTTTTCGTTTCATAATACATAATCCGTTTTTATGCAGCAAAGATAAAAAAATAACAAGCAATTATTAACAATGATTTATTATTTTTTTGTATTTATTCCGCAAAATAAGGCTTTTACTTGATGCTGAGTAAAATAATCTGCTATCATTCCTATATCCGAAAGTTCCACATAATGAAGCATTTTTTTGTTTTTTTCTCAGCTCACTCCAAAGACGGTGATTTTCTTTTTAATCCTTTATCAGGCTCTTCACCTATAAGGTAATACACTCCTTTACTTTTCTGATAGTCATCTATCACTTTTTGAAAGAGATATAAAGCTATTGATATTATTACCTATATGCTGGATACCACGTTGTAGATTTAGTATATTCCCAGCTGTTGGCACTTCATTTTTACCTATAAAGCTAACTTTAGTAGCAATAAGAAGATTTTTCTAAATCAGCACTCGTTATTTCTCTCTCTATATTCACCCTTTCTGCTACTTTTTTTCATAAAAAAAGCAATGGTTTGAGTTTTTTTAAGTATATCAATATTTTTTTCTTTTATCTATTGACACAGGATAACTGAATACATACATCTCGAAGAATTTCTTAAATACTTCTTTATTCAGAGCTATATCTATAGTAGTCGTCTCACCAAATCGTATTAAGTTGTTACTATATTTCTCCAAATAAGACAAATAACTTTCATTCACCCAATTATGTAATATCTCCTTTCGGTCAAAAAGAGTGTTCTCTTTGTTAGTATTAAAAGTCTTGTAAAGAGATTTTAAATACTGCCTTATCACGAGAAAAAGCTTCATTAGTAAATAAATGTTTGAGTTTTTGTTAGTTTTTTTCATCAGAATAGTTGAAGTATAGAGTATCATTATTAGCCATAATGATTCCAATGCTAAATCGATCGGTTGATAAAGCATTAGTTGATAAATAAATAGTAGAAAGCAAAGTTTTCATTATGGTTTACAAATTATAAATGTTTGTATATATGTTCTAAATAGTTGCTCACAAATTCTGAGCCAATTATCTAAAAAAATATCATTTATTTTATTTTTGATAATTATCCACATCAATACACCATTTTTTTAGGTAATTGAGCTAAAAATATAAGGTAATCGGTCTTTACACTCCTTTTACAAAAAAATAGGAAAAATCTTCTAATAAACTATTAATTTTTTTCAGTTATTGAAGTATCTTTTTTTAAATAAAAAGTGTTGCTAAATCAGATTTTTAACACACTATCATTTTCTGTGATCTCAACAATTCCCTGAGTATACGCCATCGAAGAGTTAAAAATATCTGTATTATCAATAATGTATAAAAGCATAAAACCTCCTTTTTACTGATTGCAATAAAAGATTATAATTCCCCGCATTCCTATCTTCATTAGCTAACCATATATCAAAGAGAGCTATTTTTTTAGAAAGTCTTCTTTGTTCTTTATTTTTTTCGTACAATATTTTTTTATCTACAAATACCGACTGGTTAACATCTAAAGCATTATTTAAAAAAAGCGAGAGCCAAAACACTCTCTTTCAAAAAAATCTGCGTTCCAAACCTTTTTTTATCACCAAAAAGGCATTATATGTCTGTCATAATCAATCTCTACTAAGGCACATTCAGGGATATTTATATGCCATAATTTAGCAAATTCTGAAGCTAACAACTCATTAAAAAGTTTATTCAAATCATTATACTTACACACCCATTGATTGAGGTCGTCCCCCATTACCAATATAGGGCTACTTCCTCTCGTATCATACTTTTCTATGATTGGTTGTATACTTCTTATTTGTTTCAAAAGATTGTTTTTTATGGTTTGACATTGCAAAGTTAAAACTTTTTTTATCTATCTAACAAACTTTAATCATCTATATAACCTAACGTCTATTCCTCCATCAAGGAATGAGCGAAGGATTAGCGAAGGATTAGCGAAGGATTAGCGAAGGAAAGTCGGCGAGCTGGCGCAGCCGAGTATGTGACGAAGGATTAGCGAAGGAAAGTCGGCATTTCTATCGCAGCCGAGTATGTAACGAAGGATAAAGGTATAATAAACTAAAAAAATTCCGAACCACTGAATATCTCAATAGTTCGGAATTTTTATCAACCATTAATTTTTTTAACAATTAATTCTTATTCTTCAAGTCTTATATCTAATCCAAGACCTTTTAGCTCGTGCATCAATACGTTGAAAGACTCTGGCAATCCTGGTTCAGGCATTGTTTCACCTTTCACTATTGCCTCATAAGTCTTCGCACGACCTATTACGTCATCCGATTTTACGGTCAAGATTTCGCGTAAGGTACTCGAAGCACCATATGCCTCTAATGCCCATACCTCCATCTCTCCGAAACGTTGTCCACCGAATTGTGCTTTACCACCTAATGGCTGTTGGGTGATGAGTGAGTACGGACCGATAGAACGCGCGTGCATCTTATCGTCAATCATATGTCCGAGCTTAATCATATAAATCACCCCTACGGTAGCTTTTTGGTCAAAGCGTTCACCGGTACCACCATCGTATAGGTAAGTGTGTCCAAAGCGTGGTACGCCTGCCTCATCAGTAAGCTCATTGATTTGCTCTAACGAAGCCCCGTCAAAGATAGGAGTCGCAAACTTCTTACCGAGTTTTTGTCCTGCCCAGCCGAGTACTGTTTCGTATATCTGACCGATGTTCATACGCGAAGGCACCCCAAGAGGGTTCAACACTATATCAACTGGAGTACCGTCTTCTAAGAATGGCATATCCTCATCACGAACAATACGCGCTACGATACCCTTATTACCGTGGCGACCTGCCATCTTATCTCCCACTTTCAGCTTACGCTTCTTAGCGATGTATATCTTAGCCAATTTAAGGATACCTGCTGGCAACTCGTCTCCCACCGAAATGGTGAACTTATCGCGGCGCAACATACCTTGCAAGTCGTTTTCGCGAATGCGGTAGTTGTGCAGTAAGTCGTCTATCAAACTGTTGATGTGCTTATCATCTGTCCAGCCTGATGAAGTAAGATGAGTGTAGTCTTCAATAGCCTCAAGCACTTTTTTGGTATATTTCTTACCTTTAGGTACAATCTCTTCACCCAGATCATTCACTACTCCTTCTGAAGTCTTTTCGTTTACTAACGAGAAGATTTTGTCGAGCAATTTACCTCTAAGAGCTTCAAATTTAGCTTGGTAATCAGCCTCTAAAAGTAGCGATATCTTCTTTGTCTTTATTGCGTTTGCGTTTGTCTTTTTACCGCACGCGAGAAGAGTTTCTTATCGATTACTACCCCATAGAGCGATGGAGAAGCTTTTAGCGAAGCATCTTTCACATCACCTGCTTTGTCACCAAAGATAGCGCGTAGCAGTTTTTCTTCAGGGGTTGGGTCAGATTCTCCTTTTGGTGTGATTTTACCTATTAGTATATCACCTGGGCGTACTTCAGCCCCGATGCGTATCATACCATTTTCGTCCAAATCTTTAGTAGCATCTTCTGATACGTTCGGAATGTCGTTAGTAAGCTCTTCAGCACCTAACTTAGTATCGCGCACTTCTAATACATACTCATCTATGTGAATAGAGGTAAATATATCATCGCGTACAGCACGTTCCGAAATTACAATCGCATCCTCGAAGTTATACCCTTTCCAAGGCATAAACGCTACTTTCATATTGCGTCCTAAAAGCCAATTCACCGTTTTCGGTAGCATAACCTTCGCAGAGTACTTGTCCTTTTTTTCACACGTTCACCTTTTTTTGTACGATAGGTTTTAGGTTGATACAAAGTACCTTGGTTTGTTTTTCTAAATTTGATAAGGTTATACACCGTTTCATCAGGGTCGAAACTTACCAATTTTTGCTCGTCGGTACGGTCGTAAGTAATGATGATTTTTTTCAGCATCTACATAATCTACTGTTCCATCGCCTTCAGCATTCATTAGTACACGAGCGTCAGAAGCCACACGGCGTTCCAAACCAGTACCCACGATAGGTGCTTCAGGTTTCAATAATGGCACCGCTTGGCGCATCATATTCGAACCCATCAATGCACGGTTCGCGTCATCGTGCTCAAGGAACGGAATCAAAGAAGCCGAAATAGAAGCAATCTGGTTAGGCGCCACGTCTATATATTGTACCTCATTAGGTTCAATTACAGGGAAGTCCCCGTCTTCTTTTACTACCACTTTCTCCTCAGTGATGTTGCCATCGGCATCTAAAGCGATATTCGCCATACCAATCTTAAGCCCTTCTTCATCTTCAGCAGTAAGATAGGTCATATCTTTAAGATCTACATTACCGTTGCTCACTTTGTGATAAGGCGTTTCGATAAAGCCCATACCATTCACTTTAGAGAACACCGCTAATGACGAAATAAGCCCGATGTTAGGCCCCTCAGGGGTTTCGATAGGACACAAACGACCGTAGTGGGTATAGTGTACGTCTCGCACCTCGAAGCCTGCACGCTCACGCGATAGACCTCCAGGCCCTAAGGCAGACAAACGGCGTTTGTGGGTAATCTCAGCCAATGGGTTAGTTTGATCCATAAACTGAGAAAGCTGGTTCGTACCAAAGAATGAGTTGATAACTGACGAAAGTGTCTTAGCGTTAATCAAATCGATAGGAGTAAAGACCTCGTTATCGCGTACGTTCATACGCTCGCGGATAGTGCGCGCCATACGCGAAAGTCCTACACCAAATTGTGCTGCCAACTGCTCACCTACCGTACGTACACGGCGGTTAGAAAGGTGGTCGATATCATCTACTTCAGCCTTAGAGTTGATAAGCTCGATAAGGTATTTCACGATAGTGATGATATCCTCTTTGGTAAGCACTTGCTTTTTCCATAGGGGTATCAAGCCCTAATTTTTTTATTGATACGATAACGCCCTACATCGCCCAAGTTATAACGTTGGTCTGAGAAGAACAGCTTATCGATGATACCGCGTGCGGTTTCTTCATCGGGCGGTTCAGCGTTACGCAGCTGTCGGTAGATGTGCTCTACCGCTTCTTTTTCAGAGTTGGTAGGGTCTTTTTGTAGGGTATTATGTATGATAGTATAGTCGGTAGCCTGACTATCTTCTTTGTGTAGCAAGATAGTTTTTACATCAGCATCGAGTATTTCTTGAATATTGTCTTCATCAAGCACAGTATCACGGTCGAGGATAATCTCATTACGCTCAATTGATACTACTTCTCCTGTATCTTCATCCACAAAGTCTTCGTGCCAAGTGTTAAGTACACGAGCCGCTAAACGTCTGCCGATATACTTTTTAAGTGCTGTTTTAGAAACTTTTATCTCTTCAGCAAGGTCAAAAATCTCTAATATATCTTTATCGCGTTCAAAACCAATAGCGCGGAAAAGAGTAGTTACAGGCAATTTCTTTTTACGGTCGATATAGGCGTACATCACGTTATTGATGTCGGTAGCAAATTCTATCCACGAACCTTTGAAAGGAATAATACGGGCAGAGTACAATTTGGTACCGTTAGCGTGAAACGACTGACCAAAGAAAACCCCTGGAGAGCGGTGCAATTGCGAAACTACCACGCGTTCGGCACCGTTGATAACGAATGTACCGCTAGTAGTCATATAAGGCACCGTACCCAAGTAAACGTCTTGTACGATAGTTTCGAAGTCTTCGTGTTCGGGGTCAGTGCAATAGAGCTTCAACCGAGCTTTTAGAGGGACGCTATAAGTAAGCCCACGCTCAATACACTCTTCAATAGAGTATCTTGGGGGGTCTACGAAATAGTCGAGAAATTCCAGTACGAACTGGTTACGAGTATCGGTTATAGGAAAGTTTTCTTTAAAAAGTCTGATACAATCCTTCGTGCACTCGGTCTTCCGACTTAGTTTCCATCTGAAAGAACTCTTGAAACGATTTGATTTGAATATCCAAAAAGTCAGGATATTCAGGGGTGTGTTTCACGGAAGCAAAAATTCACTCTTGCGGTTTGATTCGTAAGCATTTTTCTTTACTTTAAATTATTGTTTAGTGCGTTAGTAGTAAGTCGTTATCATTAGTTGTTAGCTGCCACAGTAGATAGGCAATATAGCTATTCCATCTTCTCCTCTTTCTATCTCTGTACCTTCATAAAATACGTGGTCTCCTAATTCTTTATTTGCCTGTTGGTTATGTACTTTCATTAAGAGTTCATAACCCAAAAAAACTCTTGCCGTTATCAGGAAGCAAAGTTGCTGCCAATTCTACCTGATAACCATACTCATCATCATCTGGTTCTTCTTCAAAGATATCATCATCTTCCATCAGTTCCTCGTTAGGTAGTATATCTTCTGGGTGTACCCAAGCCATATATTGCATTTCAATACTAGGCTCATCAATTACTAGCTCGTCTAATTGCCATTCTTTTTCGTTTTCACAGCTAATATTATACTCTTCGATATCCTTTTTTTAAACTCTTCTACAGTATTATAATATTTCTTAGAGAAGCTCCAATAGATGTTATTTAAACGTTCAAGATGTTTGCTCATTTTGTTTTTTTATGTTTATTTGCAGAAGTATTTAATATTCTACCTAATATTGTTATTGTATTGTTTTTCTAAAAATAAAGGTTCTTGATAACAGCTTCTAAAAATCCCTTATTTCTATTACACCAAGTTCTTCATAAACCTTATAATATACTATAAATCTTTTGTTTAAAAAAATTCTTTCTATATAAATCCAATTGCTCACTATATTTAGCTAAAAAAATAGGGGGCTTCAGCTAACTCATCTTCTAAGGTTTCAACAGCTTGTATTATCTTAAATGAATAATCAAAAAGAACCATTATGCTCTTCCCAATAGTCGAGAGTATCATAATACTTCTTTTTTTAGCTTCTAATACCCAATTTACTCGCATATCTCTCTCTCACTTCTCTGCGTACCTCTTCACTACTCATTACCAGCCCTAATCTTGATTGCTCTTCAGCAATAGCCAAACTCTTTAGCTCATCGGGTGTTAATTGGTAGTAAAAAAATCATCTCTTTCAATAGAAAGCTGACATTCGTCTATTTCTGTTTTCAATAGCATTGGCTCCATATCCTCAGTATTTTTTTCTAATAAAAAAAACAAAGATATATCAGTACCTTTTATTTAAATTACAAAATGGTTTAGGTCTAATTCCTATTGAAAAAGACCCTAAACCTTATAGGGTTTACTTAGTAAAATTATTTCAACTCTACTTCAGCTCCAGCTTCTTCTAAAGATTTTTTTAAGCCCTTCAGCTTCTTCTTTAGAAACACCTTCTTTTACTTTTTGAAGGAGCACCATCAACTACTTCTTTAGCTTCTTTTTAGTCCAAGACCAGTAAGATCTTTTTACTAATTTAACTACTGCTAGTTTGTTAGCACCTGCTGATTTAAGAATTACGTCAAATTCAGTTTTTTTCAGCTGCTGCTTCACCAGCACCTGCTGCTGGACCTGCTGCTACTGCTACTGCTGCTGCTGCTGGCTCGATACCATATTCGTCTTTAAGGATTTGAGCAAGCTCGTTTACTTCTTTAACGGTTAAGTTTACTAATTGTTCTGCGAAATTTTTTTAAATCTGCCATTTTTTTCTATCGTTTTTTTGTTTAATTGTTTATAAATAATTTTTTTGTGCGTTCTGTTTATTACTTTTTCAGATAAAGTCTTGATGATACCGGCCAATTTGCCACCTCCTGACTTAAGAGCTGATACCACATTCTTAGCAGGTGATTGAAGCAATCCGATGATATCGCCAATAACTTCATTCTTAGATTTGATAGCTACTAACGCATCTAATTGGTTATCGCCTACATATACTGCTGAATCAATATAAGCTCCTTTTTAAGATAGGTTTATCTGACTTCTTGCGGAACTCTTTAATAAAGCTTAGCAGGTGCATTACCTACTTCTGCATACATAAGTGAAGAGTTTCCTTTTTAGGATATTAGGTAATTCACCAAATTCCTTTTCTGAGGCTTCCATTGCTTTGGCAAGCAAGGTATTTTTTTAACTACTGCTAACTTGATATTCGCTTTGAAGCAAGCACGGCGTAAAAGCACTTGTATCTTGCGCGTTCAAACCAGTTAGGTCTGTTACGTAAATAACATTGTTTTCAGCTAACTGAGCAGTTAAATTGTCTATTACTAATGATTTTTTTCTTCTCTTGTCATAATTTCGTTTTTTTAACTAATCAATTAAACTGTTTTTAGTATCTACAGCTACACTAGGGCTCATAGTTGATGATAAGTATATCGATTTCATATAAGTACCCTTAGCAGCAGTAGGTTTCATTTTTATCAACGTTTGCAATAGTTCATTGGCGTTGTCTACTAATTTCTCAGCAGAGAAAGACACTTTACCAATAGAAGCGTGTACAATACCAGTTTTTATCTACGCGGAAGTCTATCTTACCAGCTTTTACCTCTTGTACAGCTTTACCTATTTCCATAGTAACGGTACCTGTTTTAGGGTTTGGCATCAAGCCACGCGGACCAAGCACACGCCCTAAAGGACCTAATTTACCCATTACGGCAGGCATAGTTACGATTACGTCTACGTCTGTCCAACCGTCTTTTATCTTTTGTAGATATTCGTCTAACCCTACATAGTCAGCTCCAGCTGCTTTAGCTTCAGCCTCTTTATCTGGGGTTACCAAGGCGAGCACTCGCACATCTTTACCTGTTCCGTGAGGTAGCGTAACTACGCCACGCACCATTTGGTTTGCTTTACGAGGGTCTACCCCTAAACGCACTGCAATATCCACAGAAGCATCAAATTTAGTGTAAGTGATTTCTTTGAGTAATGCAGAAGCCTCTTTAAGCGTGTAGAGCTTGTTTCTGTCTACTTTAGCAAGCGCTTCTTTGTGTTTCTTTGTCAATTTTGCCATAATGCTTTCCGATTAAAAAGGTTTTTTTCACCAGTTACTGTTATACCCATTGAGCGTGCCGTACCAGCAATCATACTCATTGCAGATTCGAGTGTAAATGCACTTAGGTCAGGCATTTTGTCTTCTGCAATTGCTTTTCACTTGATCCCAAGTGATACTTGCTACTTTTTACGGTTTGGCTCTCCGGAACCTCCTTTAACCTTAGCGGCTTCCAATAGCTGAACGGCAGCAGGCGCTGTTTTGATAATAAAGTCGAATGACTTATCTTTGTACACGGTGATAACTACAGGAATTACTTTTTCCTTGTTTGTCCTGCGTACGAGCGTTGAACTGCTTGCAGAACTCCATAATATTAACACCGGCAGCACCTAATGCGGGTCCAATTGGTGGCGATGGGTTCGCTTGACCTCCCCGAGCTTGTAGTTTAACTACTTTTACTAATTTCTTTTTGCCATTGTTTATTATTAATAAATTATTTAAAAATATACCCCTAAGAATTATCTTCAGGGACTTATAAGTTACAATTTTTCAACTTGGGTATAGTTGAGCTCTAAAGGTGTTTTTCTGCCGAAAATCTTCACCATTACTTCCAATTTTCGTTTTTCTTCATTCACACGCTCTATCGTACCGTTAAAGCCGTTGAAAGGCCCCTCGATAAGTTTTACTACCTCGCCTACTTCAAAAGGTATGGCTACCGTTTCTACGGTTTCTGATAGCTCATCTACTTGCCCCAACATACGGTTTACATCGGCTTTGCGCAAAGGCAGCGGGTCGCCACCTTTAGTTTCGCTTAAGAAGCCCACTACCCCTGGTATTGATTTGATGATATGCACTACCTCACCTGCTAAATGAGCTTTCACCATTACGTAGCCAGGCATATGCACTCTGTCTTTGGTAGTTTTTTTACCATTGCGCACTTGCACCACTTTCTCGGTAGGCACCAACACCTCTTCTACATAGTCGGCATAGCCCAAGCGAGCAGATTCCGTTTCTACGTAGTTCTTAATCTTGTTTTCCTGACCGGTAACGGTTTTGATTACATACCATTTTTTTTCTAACAATCCAGACATTCTCCGTTGTTTTTATTGCATAAATTTAAAATACTCAGCTATTATCCATTCAAAGAACGAATCCATTCCCCAGATAACTAATGAGAATAGGATAGAGAATACCACTACCACGACCATTTCGCGTTGCGAATCGGCAAGAGTAGGCCACGTTACGTGGTTCTTTAGTTCTTCGTAAGATTCTTTAACATACTGAACCATAATGTATTAATTTATTTGGTGAGTTATTAAGCGGCCCTAATTATGCACGCTTTTGGGTGGCAAAAGTACTGCAAATATTTTAATCTGCAAAACTTTTTTTAATATTTTTTTATTCTAAGGCACAATCTTGCCAACCTATTGCCGCTTTGTAGGCGTCTAACGAACGGAAAGGCACTACTACTTTTCCCCTTATATCCAAAACTCCTGTTCACCTCTGGCGGTGCGGTGGCTTTGCAGTGCAATTCGGTAAGTCCCGTATTTTCAAAAGCTCCTAAGTCAATCTTTTCTACCGAAGGCGGAAGGCGCAAGTCTTTCAGATTCGTACAACCGTAAAAAGCCTGTACCCCTATAGTGGCAGTGAATTTAGAGAGCTTCACCTCGCTAAGGCTCGTACAATTATAAAACACTTTGGCGGCTATATCGACCACTGCACGCGGTAGCTCTATATGCGCTAAACTCTCGCATTCGGCAAACGCAAACATACCTATATATTTTTACCTCGTCGGGCAGGGTAACCTCTTGCAACTTTTTGCAACCATAGAAAGCCGCATAGAGTATGTCGGTTAGTGCCAAAGGGAACTGTACCGCCTCTAACGAACTACAATTGCGAAACACCTGCATATCAATCTTTTTCTACCGTATCGGGTATGAGAATAGCCTTAATCGAAGTACAATCTAAAAAAAGTATCGTTGAGCAAATGGCGCAAGCCGTAGGGCAACTTTACATCGGTGAGCGAACTGCAACTATGGAAGGCACTCGCCCCTACAAACACCACACTATCAGGAATATCGATAGCGCGCAGACTCTTGCAATACTCAAAACTATCATCACCTATAGCCTCTAACTGTTCGGGTAGTACTACCCTACTCAAGCTTTCGCAATAAGCAAAAGCACTGCTTTTGATGCGGCGCACACTAGCGGGCAGTAACGCCTCTTTGAGCTGCTTGCATTGGTAAAAAATTCCGGAAGGGAGTATCGACAACTGGTTAGTAAGAAAAGTAACCTGTTGTAGCGAACTGCAATCTAAAAAAAGCATTATCACCTATATTAGTAGTACTTTCGGGGATAGTGATAGCATTGAGAGCAAAACAAGCACGAAATGCCTCGCTGCCAATAGTAACCAGCGAGTTGGGCAAGTTAGCACTGCTGAGCTTCCCACAAAAAGCAAAGGCTTGTTCGCCTATAGCGGTAACCGTATTGGGCAGAAACTCAGCTTTAGTAAGGGTATTACATCCGTAGAAAGCACGGTCGCCTATGAGAGTCACACTCCCCCCTATGTTGATAGATTTGAGTCGGGAGCAATCCTTAAATGCCTCAGGGGCAATGATTTTAACTGTACGTGGTAACTCTATACGACCGTCAGCAGGAATGCGGCTGTTCTCACATTTGAGTAGCGTACCTTCTTTGATAAACAGTGCCTCCTCCCCTTTTTGGGAAAAGCAGAGTTGTAGCGCAAAGAAAAGGATACATACATAAGTTTTTATAGATAGTGGTAGGCATTTTTTTAGATATTTCAAAGCGCAAAGATAGTAAAAATTTGATAATTAGCAAATTTTGTTGATTTGGCAATTTGCCGATTTGTCAATTTGGCGATTATGAGAGAGTAAAAGAGAGATAAGACAAAGTGTAGTATATTTTACTGGTTTTTTTGGGCGGTGATTAGTCGTTTATACTTCGCTTATCTTTCGCTAATCCTTCGCTCAAGCTAAAGGGTAGCTATATCTAAAGTAAAGGGTAAGTATAAAAGATAAAAAAATTCTAATTAATGGAGGTTTGGGAAAAATTAGCAAATTGACAAATCGGCAAATCAACAAATCGATATTTTTTTGCTAATTATTTTTTTGTATTTCAATAAAAAGGATTACTTTTTGCCGTTTGATTAATAACACCAAACAAATTTATACTTTTTTTATAAACGATTATAAACAATGGCAGTACTTGAAAAAAATCAGAAGTAAAACCGTATTCTTGATTGCAATTATCGGGCTCGCTCTCTTTGCTTTTTATCATTGCAGACTTTATTGGCGGAGGGCGCTTTAGTAACCATCAACCTACCGAAATAGGTACGGTAAACGGTGAAGATGTACCTATCGACGCTTTCCGTCTACAGGTAGAAAATGCCGTGCATCAGGCTAACGGTCAGGCAAGTAGCATAGAAGCTGCAAAGTATGTGTGGGAGCAAAACGTTCAGCAAATACTTCTCAATCAGCAAATTGAGAAATTAGGACTCAGCGTGGAGAAAGACCAAATCATCTCTATACTCGCTAAAAACCCCTCTTGCTCAAAAACCCTCAGTTCGTAAATGAATACGGTGTATTTGACCCTTCTAAATTTACCGCTTACCTCAATACCCTTAAAAGCAACAATCCGCAAGCCTATGCTCAGTGGAAAATGCAAGAAGACGCTATCATAGAAGGGGCTAAACAGCAAATGTACTTCAGCCTTATACGCGCTGGCTTAGGAGTAACCAATGCTGAAGCTGAAATAGCTTATCACCAAGAAAAAGATATGGCTGACATTAGCTATGTTGCGCTACAATACAGCAGTATTGACGATAAAAAAACATAAATGTTAGCGACAGCGAAATAAAAGATTATATCAAAAAAACACGAAAAACAATTCAAACAAGAGGCTTACCGCAATATACAATATATAGTGGTGAACGAAAAAAACCTTCAGCTGCCGATACGCAAGCTGAAAAAAAGAAGCTATCAACAAATTGCTTCAGCCAGAAATCGTGTTTAACAACCAAACACACGCTAACGATACTATCGCTGGTTTCGCTCAAACTAAAAACGTGAAAGAGTTCGTAGACCGCCACTCTGATACTCCTTACGATACTCTTTTTCGTAAGCAAAGAAGATTTGCGTTCTGCTTATGCCGATACTCTTTTCGCCCTACCTGTAGGTAAAGTATTCGGTCCTTATGAAGAAGACGGCAACCCTAAAAACTAAGCCGTATGATAGCTAAAGACCCTAACGGAGCTGTAAAAGCAAGCCACATACTTATCGCTTACACAGGTAGCCAAGCCGCTACTCCTAATACTACTCGCACTAAAGAAGAAGCTAAAGCAAAAAGCTGAGTCGCTTTTTGGCTGAGGCTAAAGCAGCTGGTGCTGACTTTGCGGCTTTGGCAAGCGAAAATTCTGATGAGCCAGGTGCTAACTATCGCGGAGGCGACCTCGGATTCTTCAAACGCGGGGCTATGGTAAAACCTTTTTGAGCAATTCGTTTTCGCTAACCCTGTAGGTACTATAGGTATTGTAGAAACTGACTTTGGTTACCACGTAGTGAAAGTAACTGATAAAGCACCTACTGTACAATTAGCTACTATCACCCGCAAGGTTGAGCCTTCTGAAGCTACCCTTAACGAACTTTTCTCTAAAGTGAGCAACTTCGAGATGAAAGCAAGTCAAAATCCTAAAGATTTTTTTCTAACATCGCTAAATCATCAGACTTGACTGTGCTTCGTGCAGATAACCTACACAAAAACGACGACCAAATTATCGGACTTGGCGCTAACCGCCAAATAGTACAATGGTTGTTCAACAAAGAAACAAAAGTAGGAGACCTTAAAAAATTCACTAACGGAGGTAACTATATAGTAGCTCAATTAGTGAAACAAGGAGAAGAAGGACTTAGCGACGTACAAGACGTTGCCCCTTTTGTAAAGCCTATACTTATACGCGAGAAAAAAAGCCGCTATACTAAAAGAGAAAGCTAAAGGCAACAGTTTAGCAGCAATTGCTTCGGCTAACAAAACAGAAGTAAAAACGGCTACCGGACTAACAATGAACAACCCTATCCTTATAGGAGAAGGACGCGAGCCTAAAGTAATCGGGGCTGCTTTCGGACTTAAGCAAGGTGCTATCTCTAAACCTATAGATGGAGAAAATGCCGTGTATGTAATACAAGTATCATCAGTATCAGTAGCGCCTGCTACTAATGATTACAAAACGTATGCAGAGACTATCGAGAAGCTACGCACAGAGCGTGCTGGACAAGGCATACTCAAATCGCTTGAAAACAGCGCTAGTATCAAAGAAAACATAAGTGCTTTCTATTAATAGAAACAACTGATAAGTAATAAAATAAGAGGTAATAAGTGAAGTGCTTATTACCTCTTATTTTTTATTTTATTAGTTGTCGATTCATAAATTATTAGTATATTTGCGAAAAAAAGAAGATATGCCTTATACACTTACTATCACTGATAATAATCCTCAGGCATTAGCCTTTGTGCAATATGCCAAAAAAACTCGACTTTGTGAAAGTTACTAAAAAAATAAAAGATTTTTAAAGAAACAGTAACTCCGATAGACGATTTAGAGGAAGATGAATACGGTATCCCTATCAAATACCGCAATAAGATTATGGCAATGTCTAAAGAATCTAACAAGAACATTGCAAGGCGCTGGAGAGAAGATTTAGCTAAAAAGAGAGAGAAAGAAGCGATATGATAGTTATTTCTGACACCAACATTATTTATAGCTGTTTTTTACAGCAGCAAAGGGGTAATTGCTACTATCTTAAATGATAAAAAGAAAAGTATCCAGTTCATAGCTCCTGATTATCTTTTTGAATGAAGTAAAAGAGCATTTACCTGAAATTATGGAAGACAATAACCTAACTAAAAGCAGAAGCTAATGCTCTTCTGAAAGAATTTACCAAAAAAACATTACTTTTTCAAAGTAGATGATATTCCTCAGAAATATGTAGACAAAGCAGAAGAAATAGCGCAATCTATAGACCCTGATGACTTTCCTTTTTATAGCGCTTCATTTAGAAAAAAAGGACACAAAATTTGGACTTGCGACTTTAAACTCATCAATGGCTTGAAAGAGATGGGATATGATATATGCGTAACGACTAAAGATATTAAAGAAAAAAACGCTACAAAAAAACAAATGGACTTAAGTAATTATCGAAAAAAACTTATAATAAACGAGAGCTTTTAGAGAAAGATGCTCCTGAAAACCCTATGCAGCTTTTTTTCAGACGTGGTTTTACGAAGCAGATGAAACGGATAGCATAGACGAAGCCAATGCTATGTCCGTTAGCACTATCGGACTTGACGGTTTTCCTAAAACGCGCGTAGTGTTGCTCAAACAGTACACTTACGAAGGGTTTATCTTCTATACCAACTACCACAGCGAAAAAGGCAGAGCAATAGAAGCCAATCCGCATCTGTGTTTGTCATTCTTCTGGCCTTCTATCGAGCGGCAAGTCATCATAAAAGGGATAGCAGAGCGAGTGCCTGCCAACACCTCTGACGGTTATTTTTGAATCGCGCCCTTTGGGGAGCCGATTAGGAGCTATAGTATCGCCACAGAGCGAGGTAATACCCACGCGCGAGTACTTAGAAGAGCAACTACACGCTTTAGAAGCGCAATACGAAGGCAAAGAAGTACCGCGTCCTGCGCATTGGGGCGGCTACTTAGTGCGCCCTCAGAGCATAGAGTTCTGGCAAGGACGCCCTAACCGCCTGCACGACCGCCTGCGCTACACCCTTACCGAAGACTACGATTGGAAAAATAGAGCGCTTAGCGCCGTAATAATCAGAGGAGAGAGAGGAAGGCATTAGCATTTTATTCTTAAAGGTTGTTATTTAGAATTTGTAAAAAAACAATACAAAGTCTACAATTAAAAGTTAAAACAATCTTAAACTTTGTCAACTTACTTGACAGAGAAGAGAATATCTTATAACTTTGTCGCAAAAATTCTAAAAATATTTAATTATGAAAAAAAGTCAGTACAAATCTTTTTTTAGAACTTATCTCAGCTATTGCACTTTACTTGTTTATAAATTCAATAGCCTATGGAGATCATTTGGTAACCCCTACCCTTGTACTTAACAGGGGTAGTGATTATGAGTTATCTCTTTGTAAGAGAGACCCCAAGAATGCCTACAAAGTGCCTTACGCATTGTTCTTCCGTTTACGGGGTTAATGCTTATTGCAGGGAGTCTGCCTGATGCACATTTCAGTTTAGCTCTGATTTATATTGTGAGCACAGGGGCAGCTTTTTTATTAGGAATGCTCATTGCCACCGTGAGCAAGACGTACCAGAAGATAGGCTTATCGGCATTGACTTTTCTGCTGGTAGTTGCCGTACGGTTATCGTTTTCAGCAGAGTTTCAATATTTGATAGGCGTACATTGGTATACCTTAGGAAGTTAATCATTTAATAGAATATAGAAAGAGGTTGCTCAGAAGTCTGGGCAACCCTTTTTTATGCTTTGTTACTTATAAAATATTTTTTTGTATCACCGATTATTGTTATGAAAAATAATATAATATTCGAAGCGTTTAGTGCCTTATACCATATGTTTTTCAGGTTGTTTGCCTTGGATAATATTGCTGGTAATCATTTGGGCACTCGCAATGATTTTTATACCCTGCATAACTTATAGATTAAGAACGGAAAAACGAATTTAAAAAGAAACATATAAGTGCCTTTAAAAAAACAAATATAAAAAAAGTAATAATAATCTTTCTTTATAGCCTATAGTTAAAAAGTATTATTGAAAACAAAAATCCTTCAAAGTTTATTTGTACCTTTGCCTCATACTTAATTTATATAACTAATTTAATAACATTAAATTTGAACACTATGTCAAAAAAACAACAAATGTCGTATTAGGCTTAGCAGTAGGTACTGCTATAGGAGTAGGTTTGGGCATTCTTTTTGCGCCAGACGAAGGTAAAAACACACGTAAAAAAATTAAAGACTCTCTTAGAGACAAGTCTGATGAATTTAAAGAACAATTAGATAATCTTACAGAGAGCGTGCGTGAGAAATCTTTGGAACTAAAAAGGTTCATTAGAAGAAAAAAAGTAGATAGACTTTTTTCTCAAAAAGCAAGTAATAAATCTGAAGATATGATTGCTATTCTAGAAAAGAAATTAGCTTCATTGAAAGAAGAAGCTGCTAAAATTAAGAAGTAATTTTATGGCGATTTATTCTATTAAAGAAACGTTTGTAGAAGTTCCTACAAAAAGCAAACGCAGCCTTTAATTCGCAATTTGCTTACTATAAAATGATAGTTTTTCAGGTTTATAGCTAAGTCTTCGTATGGGCTTATAACTTTTTTTGTTTATGCTTTTGCCTGCTTATTAATATTATTTTTTTCCTATCACTTGCCGCTGCTTATGCTATAGGTGAAGCTTTTAGGTAGTAATGGTTTAGGGTTTTGCTATTGTAGGAGCGTTCTATATATTGTTATCGTTAGTAGTTTTATTGTTTCGCAAGAAACTAATTGAGAGGTCGCTATTGCAAAAAAACTATCAGAAATCTATTTTTAAATCTGACCCAGAAGACGAAGAAGAAAATGAACAATAAGACTTTTTTTCATCATTTGAAGAAATTGATAATGAGATTAGACTACTTCGATTAGAAAAAGAGATTGATAGGCTATCTCTATCGCAACAAGTATCAGCTTCAGCAGAGAGTTTAACTCCAAAGAATTTATTAGCTAACACTTGGGCATCTCTTTTTATTTAGTAACAAAAGATGGATAAATATAGCTTTTGGGCTATGGTATACAATTTTTAGCAAAAAGATATTTAAACAAAAAAATAAATAAATAAAAAAATGTCTGTTAAAAGATCTGTTTTCTATAATATCAAAGAAATCTAACTTTTTAAAAATGTTAAAAAAATATCATTAAGTATTCCAATGGTATATTTTTTTGCATCTAACTTTAATATTAATTTTTAAATTCAACCAAAAATGAAAAAAATCTTTTGCTTTAGTAACAGTGATTTGTTTATCACTAGTAGCTTTTTTTCTTGCATATCTTGCAGCAAGAATGATGACCCAGCAGACAATGACCTTTTTGTAGGAACCTATAAAGGTGAAATTTCTTTCCTAAAAAGGAAAAGAAAAAAATCTGTTGAAAATGGTTCAGTAACAGTTGTGAAAAACAGGGAATGATTATTATTTCCGTTTTTTTCAGATGGTATTGAAGACCTAAAAAGGTGTTAGTTTCAAAAAAACAAGGAGATAACACTTTAGTAAATGTAGATTTGCAAGATGGTTTAAAAAGTAATTAGAATAAACGCATCTTCACTGTACATTCTGTATACTACAGATGGAAAAGACCTGGATTGCTAACGCAAAAAAAGGTAATTAAGAGAAAAAGTATACTAAAAAGCCCCGAAATATATAATATTTCGGGGCTTTTTTATTTCTCCTATTTCTTATTACTTCTTTTTTTAAATATCAAATTTATCAAGAATAAAATAACAATAGCTCCAATAGCTCCTGTTAAGATAGAACCAATCAATCCTTCTCCAAGAGAGATGTGTAATACACTTCCTAGAAGCCAATATCCGACGCTACTTCCAAGAATACCAATAATGATATTCCCAATAAGACCTAATCCACTACCTTTGTAGATAGTTCCTCCTAACCATCCTGCGATGGCACCAATAATAAGTGTTGTAATAATTCCCATAAGTTTAAAATTTAAATTAAAGTACAAAGATAAGAATTATTATATAATAAAACAAATTAAAAACTTTTTTATGCAAAAAAAGTTGTGAATTGCTTTTCAATTTTTTTGTAGTTTTGTGATTGATAACAACAATATGGCACTTATAAATATATGCTACAGTGTTGTGAATTGCTTTCAAATTTTGTAGTTTTTGTGATTGATAACAACAGCCCATTGCGCCAACGGTTGCGCCAGCTGGTTGTGAATCGCTTTCAAATTTTGTAGTTTTGTGATTGATAACAACAAGAAGTAAAAGGCGAAATTCAATCCATAAGTTGTGAATTGCTTTCAAATTTTTGTAGTTTAATGATTGATAACAACCCTGAAAGCAAGTTTATTGAGGTTGAGCCAGTTGTGAATTGCTTTCAAATTTTGTAGTTTTTGCGATTGATAACAACGTATCGCCGCCACACAGTTAACAGCCGCCCGTTGTGAATTGCTTTCAATTTTTGTAGTTTTTGTGATTGATAACAACAAAAAGCCGAAAAAAACAAACCCTCAAAAAAAGTGTTGTGAATTACTTTCAAATTTTGTAGTTTTGTGATTGATAACATCACTATATGAAACTAACAAGCACTGTAAGAGGTTGTGAATTGCTTTCAAATTTTTGTAGTTTTGTAATTGATAACAACGTTTTTCTGTATAACGTAGTTGAAGTAAGACGTTGTGAATTGCTTTCAAATTTTTGTAATTTTGTGATTGATAACAACTCCTCAATATGTGTGCATATACTCCCGCGTTGTGAATTGCTTTTCAAATTTTTGTAGTTTTTGCGATTGATAACAACTAGTCATCTCAACTAAGTACCAAGAACATTGTTGTGAATTGGTTTCAAATTTTGTAATTTTGTGATTGATAACAACCATTGAGTATGTAGGCTTTCAAGTAGCCCCGTTGTGAATTGCTTTTCAAATTTTGTAGTTTTTGTGATTGATAACAACTCTTCAAGTTTTTTTCAAGTGCTTTTTGGGGTTGTTGTGAATTGCTTTTCAAATTTTGTAGTTTTTGCGATTGATAACAACTGTTAGACACCAAAAAAACGAAGTCTATGAAGGTTGTGAATTGCTTTCAAATTTTTGTAGTTTTGTGATTGATAACAACGCACTGCTAAATAGGAGGACGAGCAGTATAGTTGTGAATTGCTTTCAAATTTTATAGTTTTGCGATTGATAACAACAAAAACAAGCCGATGTATGGCAAACCCTCCGTTGTGAATTGCTTTCAAATTTTTGTAGTTTTGTGATTGATAACAACTACGCGCTTTTTTTCGTCATTACCACTTCCCGTTGTGAATTCCTTTCAAATTTTTGTAGTTTTGTGATTGATAACAACCTTGCTCTGGAGTAATGTTAAGGCTGTTTTGTTGTGAATTGCTTTCAAATTTTGTAGTTTTGCGATTGATAACAACGTTGTTATGATTTTTTTAGATATGTCCAGATTGTTGTGAATTGCTTTTCAAATTTTGTAGTTTTTGTGATTGATAACAACACTACAACGCTTTTTTAGGCGATGTAGAGCGGTTGTGAATTGCTTTCAAATTTTGTAGTTTTTGTGATTGATAACAACAAACGCGATTATTGGAGTAAGCGGTTTGTTGTGAATTGCTTTCAAATTTTGTAGTTTTGTGATTGATAACAACCTTGCTCTGGAGTAATGTTAAGGCTGTTTTGTTGTGAATTGCTTTCAAATTTTTGTAATTTTTGTGATTGATAACAACCCTTATAGGATAGTTACGCCATCTATGACAGTTGTGAATTGCTTTCAAATTTTGTAGTGTTGTGATTGATTACAATCTCAATCTTTTTAAAGGTTTTTAGTATCGAAAAAAATAGTACTAAAAAAACCTCCTATTTTTACCTTTGTTTATAAGGCTAAAGAGGAGGTTTTTATTTTCCTATAATTCTTAAAAAAAGACTTTTATGCTTTGGTAATATTTCCCAAACGGTCCACTTTTTAGTTTGATACAGACTTCTTTTATTCTACTATCTCCACTAATAGTAACCTCTAACTTATTTAAACTTCCTAATTCTCCTATCTTAGATTTAGCATCATAGGATTTTTATGAGAGAAGCTATAGTAGATTTTTACAAAAATGACATTCGTTTCCTGTAAAACTCACTGTCTTATAAATTCTTTCTTTCTGTTCTTTACTGAGGTTATTGAAATCTATTGTCTCTGTGGCTTCTCCTACCATAGGCACATATACCAAATCGTTAGGCGAAAGGCTAAACAACAATGGTTCTCCTTTTTCATTGTGCTCGGGGACAGAAGAGAGTCCTTGTTTTTGTCGTTCAATTACTTCATTGAGAGGAATAGTTGCATAAGTGCGTTTTCCTTTGCCTTGATATACTCCGAAAAAGGTTTGTCCCTTTGGCAGCTTCTACATATTTAGTAACTTTTAGCGCCCGTTTCTCCAAGAGGAAATTTACTTCCTTCTTCAAAAATACGCACTTTATAAATAGGCTGATGTTTCTTACCATCGTTATACTGAGCAATATTTTTGTTGAGTTCTTCTAATCCTTCTGCTGAAAAAGCTACTTCGGGGCTTCCTTTATATTTCAAATAGTTGAGCAATATTTTTTGGATACCTATATCGGTAATACTACTGATAATCTTTTCAGTAAAGGTTATATCTACTGCTTTTCGGGTAGCTGTAAGTATTTTATCTTTACCTATTTTTTTCTATCTAACACTATTTTACCTGAGACAGTTTCTTTTGTGCAAAGGCTTTCTTATAGCCCAGTTAGTTCCCTGCTGTTTTACTTTCTTTTTTTACAAGTACACCATTCTTCTCTTCCCATTTTTTTCATAATAGTTGGTAGCCTTATTAATCACTCTTAGATTTTTGTTTAAAACTCACTACTATATGTTCAAGGACTTCTTTGGCTTCTTGAGTGAAAGTCCTCCAAGGTTTCTTGAACTGCCAGTTATTATTCTTTTTCTCACAGAGGATAGTGCGAAGGTCTATGCGAGATTGTTGTTTTTCTTTTTTATCCTTACTCTTATCCAATGCGTGTTGGTTATTCATATAATTGATGTGCTCTCTCGTAGCACAAGCAATCACTAAGGCGTCCATAGCGTGATGACGGTGGTCTATGCGTTTCTTTTGGAAACCTTGACTGTACTCTATTGGAACCGTAGGAAGATTTTTTTGATATCTGTCGTTATAGGATGTAAATAATTGCGTTTGTGTAAGTTGGTTCATTCGCTCAAAACGAGGAAGTATAAGCTCGTTCCATACGTCATTAAGTCCCCAATCCTGTTTGAGGGCAGTAGTGATTTTTACCTGTACAAGGTATTACATTTTTTTGGAGTTTACACCTTCATCTTTTTTCATCTGAACGCACTATTTTTAGAAAGTATTTCTGAAATATACTTACTGATATAACGAGTATCATTCATTTGACGAGCCACCATTTTTTTCAGGTATGTCATTCAAAAGGAGCTTTTTGTTGTTTAGCTAAATTGTTGGCATAGTATTTCTTCACGAACTCTTTGTATTGTTCTTCTGTGAAGATAGTAACTTCTTTATTACCCGCTATACGCACTTTCTCACCGTGGTGATTCTGGATAAATTCCAATCCTAATTGATTTGTTTTTTAGCTTATTTACAGCTGATTCGCATATTACCTTATTGGATAAACTATCATCGTAATAACGGCTTTGCGGAATAATATGTTCTATTTCATACTTCTCAGTAAATAGTTTTGTAAGTGAAATCACCTCTCCTGTATAAGGAGACCTATATTTTTGTTCCAACCATAGTTTATAGCGTTGTAATTCTGTTTTATTAGGTTCAGCTTTTTTGCGAATTTTTTGAATATCTTCGTCTATTTCGTCTGTACTACTAAAGACCCCTTCTTCATAGATTTTAAGAAGGTCGTGCTGTACAAGCGAATACGGACGCACGTTCTGTATGCTTGCATCTTCTTTTAATTCAGTAAGCAATTTCTTAATGCGTAGGTTTGTATTTTCATTTTCCTGATTCTGTTTAGAGGCTCTATATCTTTCTTCAGCAGTGTTTTTAAGTTCTCTACCGAGTTCTATATGTATTTCATCAAAGAAATTTGCTTGTCCCTCGCCGTATTGTTGCCAAATATCCTTAACTACACGTAAAGTTTCAGTAACTACTTGCTCTACTATAGGGTTCCTAAGTGAATGCTGTTTGAAATCTTCTAAATATGCTTCTAAATCACTCACTGAAGTCCATTTTTCTATATTAGTAGCTTCTGCGTGACGATTATAGACTACATACTGAGCTAGCCAAAGCGGTAAGCCTTGAAAGCTGATTTCGTTATTTAGCTGAAATTTCTCTGCTTTTTCTCTAATGATAGTACGGATTTCGTCATTTGCCACCCCGTTAATAAGGTCGTCTATACGTTTTTGAGTAGATACATCAATACAACTAAAATCCCAATGATTGCCAAAACGCATCAGAGGAAGTAACTTTTTAATTGCTTTTTCAGAAAAACTACCATACTCATTAGGATAGGGTTTGAAGTTTTTGAAACTTTCTACGAACGATGTTTCGTCTAATTGATTTTTATTAGCAAATTTCTTTAATGCTTTTTCAAATTCAACTTTTGTCCTTAACCGAATATAACAAATGCCACAATTGATATGTTATATCAAAAAGTTAAAAAGTTAGCAGGGAGCCCTTCTACTTTCTGCAAATACCGCTGAAGGTCATAGCCCGTTTCATTCATAGGGTATTTTTTGGAGGAGTTGTCTGCCCTATCATAGACATAGTTCCATCGATAAATAGTGAGCCACTTTTTTTAAGTTCACTTTTAGCAGCTTTGTCTTTAATTTGAGGATTTTTTTGCAAGTAAAAAGTATTTTTAGTAAGCCTTCATTATCTATTTCTTTTTGAGACATCAAGAAGTTAAACAGAGCCTCATAGTCTTCTGCTGTTTCAATAAACTCAGAGGTTACTTCACGGTCAGTTTCTATTTCGTAAATTCTTAAGTTCTGCAACCATTGCAGCACTGTAAACTCTTGGTAGTAAGGATTAGATTTGGCGCATACTTTTATAGGAGCGTCTTTGCGTTCATTAGTTTCTTTATCTATATACGAACGCTTTTTCTAATGCGCAATTGGCTATAGTAGATTTTTGACTACGCAACGGACGTTGGTAGAAAATGATATCTTCTACAAACAAATGAAGGAAATCTTTTGATAATAGGGTTTGCTGTTGCGTCTGGTTTTTGCGGTATAATTCTCTTATACAGTCCGCTAATAGGTTTTCAGTGAAGAATTCTGGTTGAAGTGCTATTTGTTTGGCTAAAATAGCTTTTTAATTCATCTTTATAGTACTTTCTTTCAATTGTACGAACTAATTTCCCTTTTAATTTTTCTGATTAGGTTTTTTGCAATAAATGATCATAAATATAAGCACCTACCGTTTTCCCAGAGAAATCAATATCGTGCTCCGTTTTTCTTTTTGAGCAAATTCCAGTCGTTTTTCGTCAGGAGCTCTGAAAGAACGTTTTTTTCTTTTCCTTCCTTGTCTACTTTAATCGTGCCATCGTCATTAAGGTCGGTAGTAACAATGAAATCACGCGTTTTTTCCCTCCAGTCGTCCAATGGAATTTTTACTTGAACGACGGTATATCCAACCATTTTTCCAAACGAATTGTATACCAAATCTCACCTTTTTTTATTAGGAGCTTCAGCCTCTACCTCTACAACTTTCAAAGAGTGAAAAAGCAATTTCTTTATTAGGATTTTTCAATTTCTTCTTCACCACGCAACTGGTAGTACCCTCTTTTTGATTGAAGTGAAGTATAAGCCAAGCTAATTCTTGTTGGGTAATCTTTTGCGAAAGTGCTTTTTTTGCGCAGGTAATAAATTGTCCAATCATAAGGGATTTTTACTCTCTTCGCCATTAGATTTCTTGTAGAATAACTGAGGTTGATGTTTTTCTGAAATCCTCAATCATCTCATTAAAACTATCCATAAAAAAATAAAAATTCCCTTTGTTATAAGCTATTTTGGGTTCAGCAACATCTATAAACTTACCATATCTTTTGCTGAAATCTATTTGTGAATCGTAGTGAGGAGGCAAAAAAAGCCTGATATGTGAAATACTCTATGAAGTCGCTCACGGCGAAGTAAATGCCGTTCTCGCAGGCGACGTGTACTGCGATAAGCAGTTCTTTCGGCAGTTTGAGAAACTGTATTTCCTTTCTCAAAAATCGCCTAATATGCTCTGATCCATAGGGATAATCCTACTGCCAGCAGCCATAATTTGTCCTTGTTTATTTTTCGAAATTCTGTTGTACAAGAGCCCAACCAATAGAGTTAGAGCCCAAATCTAATCCTAATATACGTTTCATTCTTTTTATATTTTTGGTGAGGCAAAGATAACGAAAAAGAAGTGAGAAATAAAAAAATAATTTAAGAAAAAAATTTGCAGATAAGAAATATTATACTTACCTTTGTCGCAGAATTTGAAAGCAATTCACAATAAGGATTATTCCGTTGTGAAAACACTTAAAGGAGCCCTATCCTAATGATAGGGTTCTTTTTTATTCCTTATTTTTTGTGTCTATAAGAATGGTAACCGGTCCATCGTTGCATAGGCTGACCTGCATCATCGCTCCAAATTGCCCTGTAGGCACTCTTTTTGCCTAACAGAGTTTCTACTTGCTTTATAAAAACTTCATAAATAGGTATTGCTACCTCTGGACGGGCAGCCTTTATATAACTAGGACGATTGCCTTTTTTAGTAGAAGCATGCAAGGTAAATTGCGACACAATAAGCACCTCTCCCTCCACTTCTTTTACAGAGAGGTTCATCACCCCATTATCATCGTCAAAAACACGCAAATTGACTATTTTAGACGATAGCCACGCTATATCTTCATTCGTATCGCCATCTTCTATACCTACTAACACAAGTAAGCCTTTATCTATAGAGGCCACTGTTTGATTTTTCTATACTTACTGAAGCCTCTGTTACTTTTTTTGAATTACTACTCTCATATCTTGCTTATCTATTAAAATTTACAATAAAAAGAGCAATTCATTTCTGAATTGCTCTTTTTATAAGAAGGCGGCGACATACTCTCCCACTTGCGTAGTACCATCTGCGCTAAAAGGTTTAACTGCTCTGTTCGGAATGGTAAGAGGTGAGACCTTTGACTATAACCACCTTAAATCTTTAGTCGTTAGTCCATAGCCGTTAGTCGTTAGAACATAACTGACAACTTACTAACTCTATCATATTATTAACACACTAGGATAAAAAAAGCAAATATTTAACTAACTATTACCTTAAAAAGAATGCTGCGCGAAAAAGTCTACGGGTTATTAGTATTACTCGGCTATGATGTTACCACCTTTACACCTGTAACCTATCAACGTGGTCATCTCCCACGACCCTTAAAAGAAATCTCATCTTGTGGCGGGTTTCGTACTTATATGCTTTCAGCACTTATCCCATCCGCACTTAGCTACTCTGCTATGCCCTTGGCAAGACAACAGATACACCAGCGGTGCGTCCAACTCGGTCCTCTCGTACTAGAGTCAGATCCACGCAAATTTCTAACGCCCACAGTAGATAGAGACCGAACTGTCTCACGACGTTCTGAACCCAGCTCGCGTGCCACTTTAATGGGCGAACAGCCCAACCCTTGGGACCTTCTCCAGCCCCAGGATGTGACGAGCCGACATCGAGGTGCCAAACCCCCCGTCGATGTGAGCTCTTGGGGAGATCAGCCTGTTATCCCCGGCGTACCTTTTTATCCTTTGAGCGATGGCCCTTCCATACGGAACCACCGGATCACTATGCTCTACTTTTCGTACCTGATCGACTTGTGAGTCTCTCAGTCAAGCTCCCTTATGCCATTGCACTCTACGCACGGTTACCAAGCGTGCTGAGGGAACCTTTAGAAGCCTCCGTTACACTTTTTGGAGGCGACCACCCCAGTCAAACTACCCTCCACGAATTGTCCCCTACTTCTAGCAGGGTTAGACCTCAGATAAGCAAAGGGTGGTATTTCAACAATGACTCCACAACTACCGGAATAGCCGCTTCTTAGTCTCCCACCTATCCTACGCATCACTTATCCAAGACCAATACGAAGATATAGTAAAGGTGCACAGGGTCTTTTTCGTCCCACTGCGGGTAATCGGCATCTTCACCGATACTACAATTTCACCGAGCTCATGGCCGAGACAGTGTCCAAATCGTTACACCATTCGTGCAGGTCGGAACTTACCCGACAAGGAATTTCGCTACCTTAGGACCGTTATAGTTACGGCCGCCGTTTACTGGGGCTTCAATTCAAACCTTCGCATTGCTGCTAAGCTCTCCTCTTAACCTTCCAGCACCGGGCAGGTGTCAGACCCTATACTTCATCTTTCGATTTTTGCAGAGTCCTGTGTTTTTGATAAACAGTCGCTTGGACCTTTTTCACTGCGGCCTATCACAAGATAGGCGACCTTTCTCCCTAAGTTACAGGTCTATTTTGCCCTAGTTCCTTAGCCATGAATCTCTCGAGCGCCTTAGAATTCTCATCCCAATCACCTGTGTCGGTTTACGGTACGGGCATTAGTCCTCGCTTTTTCTTGGAAACGTTGTCACCACACTCACCTCGGCCGAAGCCTCAGCGTACTTTCGAAGTCATAACAACTCCTTAAACGTACTATTCCGTCAGTACGCGGTAGTTATCTCATTCCGTCACTTTTAATAGACTAATGGTATAGGAATATTAACCTATTGTACATCCACTACCCCTACTCGGGTTCGCGTTAGTCCCCGACTAACCCTCAGCTGATTAGCATAGCTGAGGAAACCTTGATCTTTCGGCGGGCAGGTTTCTCGCCTGCCTTATCGTTACTTATGCCTACATTTTCTTTTCTATCAGGCTCCACTATGGCTCACGCCTTTAGCTTCAACGCCAATAGAATGCTCCCCTACCGGTATATTACTTAAGTAATAACCCCATAGCTTCGGTAATATGCTTATGCCCGTTTATTATCCATGCCCAACCGCTCGACTAGTGAGCTGTTACGCACTCTTTAAATGTATGGCTGCTTCCAAGCCAACATCCTAGCTGTCAGTGCAGTCAGACCGCGTTTGGTCAACTTAGCATATATTTGGGGACCTTAGCTGATGGTCCGGGTTCTTTCCCTTTAGGATATGGACCTTAGCACCCATACCCTCACTGCTGATGAGCATTTAATAGCATTCGGAGTTTGTCAGGAATTGGTAGGCGATGAAACCCCCGCATCCAATCAGTAGCTCTACCTCTATTAAACTCGCATCAACGCTGCACCTAAATGCATTTCGGGGAGTACGAGCTATTTCCCAGTTTGATTGGCCTTTCACCCCTACCCTCAGGTCATCCGAAGTCTTTTTCAACGACAACCAGTTCGGTCCTCCACGCTGTGTTACCAGCGCTTCAACCCTGCCCAAGGGTAGATCACCAGGTTTCGCGTCTACTACTACCAACTATTGCCGCCCTATTCAGACTCGCTTTCGCTACGGATTCGTATCTGAAATACTTATCCTCGCTGGTAACAGTAACTCGTAGGCTCATTATGCAAAAGGCACGCCGTCACAGCTTATGCTGCTCCGACCGCTTGTAAGCGTATGGTTTCAGGGTCTATTTCACTCCGTTATTCACGGTTCTTTTTCACCTTTCCCTCACGGTACTGGTTCACTATCGGTCTCTCAGGAGTATTTAGCCTTACCGGATGGTCCCGGCAGATTCAGTCAAGGTTCCACGTGCCCCGACCTACTCAGGATACCCATAAGATTTATAAAACTGTGCCTATACGAGACTTTCACTCTCTATGGTGTGTCTTTTCCAAACACTTCTAATCCAGCTTTACAACCTAGATCTGGGTCCTACTACCCCCATATTGCCGTAACAATATGGGTTTGGGCTGCTCCCATTTCGCTCGCCACTACTCTGGGAATCACTTTTGTTTTCTTCTCCTCTGCCTACTAAGATGTTTCAGTTCAGCAGGTTTGCCCACCTATAAGGTGTAGTACATCTTCAATGTACTGGGTTGCCCCATTCGGATATTTGCGGATCTATTCGTATGTAGCCAATCCCCGCAACTTTTCGCAGCTTATCACGTCCTTCTTCGCCTCTGAGAGCCTAGGCATCCCCCATACGCCCTTACATAACTTTTTCGCGCTTGTAGTCTTTTCTTAATTCTGAATTCTAAATTCTAAATTAAAAAAAGTACCTCGTTCTCTTTGATTCTTTTTTTAATATTTTTTTCGTTAGATTATCAATAATCTATTATTGATCTCTTATGCTTTTTATCCCAATATGTCAATGTACTGTAGTTTAGAAGGAGTTACCTCCCCTAACCCCCTCCTAAGGGAATTTGTTGTGGAGAATAAGGGATTCGAACCCTTGACCCCCTGCGTGCAAGGCAGGTGCTCTAGCCAGCTGAGCTAATTCCCCGCATCAGCTTCCAGAATTTCCTCTATAGCTATCTCTTTTTGTAGTCCCAGGCAGACTCGAACTGCCGACCTCTACATTATCAGTGTAGCGCTCTAACCAGCTGAGCTATGAGACTGCTTGTTTTTTTGTTGTCCAGCAAGATTTAAAAGAATAGGTGTTATCCTTCTATTCGTCTATAACATCGGTCGTCTCTAAAAAGGAGGTGTTCCAGCCGCACCTTCCGGTACGGCTACCTTGTTACGACTTAGCCCCAGTCACTAGTTTTACCCTAAACAGCTCCTCGCGGTGACCGTCTTCAGGTACCCCCAGCTTCCATGGCTTGACGGGCGGTGTGTACAAGGCCCGGGAACGTATTCACCGGATCATGGCTGATATCCGATTACTAGCGATTCCAGCTTCACGGAGTCGAGTTGCAGACTCCGATCCGAACTGTGATCGTCTTTATAGATTCGCGCCTGCTCACGCAGTGCTGCTCTCTGTAACGACCATTGTAGCACGTGTGTAGCCCAAGATGTAAGGGCCGTGATGATTTGACGTCATCCCCACCTTCCTCACGGTTTGCACCGGCAGTCCCACTAGAGTGCTCGACTTGACTCGCTAGCAACTAATGGCAGGGGTTGCGCTCGTTATAGGACTTAACCTGACACCTCACGGCACGAGCTGACGACAACCATGCAGCACCTTGAAAACTGTCCGAAGAAATACCTATCTCTAAGTACGTCAGTCTCCATTTAAACCTTGGTAAGGTTCCTCGCGTATCATCGAATTAAACCACATGCTCCACCGCTTGTGCGGGCCCCCGTCAATTCCTTTGAGTTTCACACTTGCGTGCGTACTCCCCAGGTGGGATACTTATCACTTTCGCTTAGCCACTCAGTCTTAACAACCAAACAGCTAGTATCCATCGTTTACAGCGTGGACTACCAGGGTATCTAATCCTGTTCGCTCCCCACGCTTTCGTCCATCAGCGTCAATTAATTGTTAGTAATATGCCTTCGCTATCGGTGTTCTGTGTAATATCTAAGCATTTCACCGCTACACTACACATTCCAACTACTTCACAACCATTCAAGACTAACAGTTTCAAAGGCAGTTGCTCAGTTGAGCTGAGCGCTTTCACCTCTGACTTATTAGCCCGCCTACGGACCCTTTAAACCCAATGATTCCGGATAACGCTCGCATCCTCCGTATTACCGCGGCTGCTGGCACGGAGTTAGCCGATGCTTATTCGCAGAGTACCGTCATCAAACTACACGTAGTCCTTATTCTTCCCCTGCAAAAAGCAGTTTACAACCCATAAGGCCGTCTTCCTGCACGCGGCATGGCTGGATCAGTCTTCCGACCATTGTCCAATATTCCTCACTGCTGCCTCCCGTAGGAGTCTGGTCCGTATCTCAGTACCAGTGTGGGGATATCCCTCTCAGAACCCCTATCTATCGTAGCCTTGGGGAGCCGTTACCTCTCCAACTAGCTAATAGAACGCATACTCATCTTTCACCGCCTCAGCTTTAATATAAATGTGATGCCACATCTATATACTATTAGGTATTAATCCAAATTTCTTCGGGCTATCCCTATGTGAAAGGCAGATTGTATACGCGTTACGCACCCGTACGCCGGTCGAAGCCCGAAAGCTCCTCCCTCGACTTGCATGTGTTAGGGCCTGCCGCTAGCGTTCATCCTGAGCCAGGATCAAACTCTTCATCGTTAAAATCTTTAATTTCTTATAACCGATTTTTTTAAGTTATTGACTTCAGGTTTCACTCGATTCTTTAAATCTTTTTTTGTGCTGTACAACATTATGTCAATGTACGTGTTGTTTCTTCTTGCAAGAGCACTTATCGTCTCATTTGCGGGTGCAAAAGGTACGGCGTTTTTTTAATTCTGCAAATTTTTTTGACAACTTTTTTTGAAGTTTTTTTGAAGAAAAATAGTTAAGTGGTTGGAAATCAGGGGTTATGGAGATGAAGATTTTTTTGGGGTTGGGAGGAAACATCCCCCTAACACATACTCCGCTGCGCTAGCTCGCGGACTTCCTTCAAAGGGGAGATGCGACGGGCAAGCAGACACGAACAATATGATGTAGGGACGGGTGAGACGGGTGGGACAAGTGAGACGAGTGGGAGTGCGAGCCGCACGGGCGATTATGGGACAGGTGGGATATTGTGCAAAAACTTTGCTAAAAAGTTATAGTGGGTATTCTATAGTTTTTTTAGCAAAAGTTTTTTTCCCAAGTTCTTTATCAAAAAAAATATTTCTATATCTCTTTATTTCTTTAGTTTTTCTCTTTAGAATTTGTTCAACGTGTAATAAATTAGAATGGGATTATCGCCTTTTTTGAAAGATTCGCTTTTTCTTCTTGTTGGCTTCAGAAAGAAATGGCATCTCTTTTTAGCACTTCGTAATCACTTTCCCTTGGATAATAATACTTGATAAGCTGATCATCATAAAAAAAGTATCAGGGAAAGCTAAGAAAGGAAGTCCTTGTTTGCTTTTGGGCTATGCTCCCTCCTACCATATTGCCACTGTGCTTGTCGCGGTAAACTACAATATTGGCTGTTTTATTAGAAATAAAAAACACATTGTGATAAGTGGTTTCGATATAATCGCCTATACAATAGTTATAATTATGGTTGCGTATAGCATTTTTCAAAAACACTAAAATCTTTGCCATAAATATACGAACGTGGCAGTTTGTGGTCGTAATCTAAAAATAAACTCTGCTGCCAATTTGTTATCCTTAGGGTTATATTGATAAATAGTGTCGGATATTTCGGCTGTTATCTTTACCAAATCGGCTACTCTATAAAGGTAACTTTTTAGCCGAAAAAGGCTTTGCTCTCTTTATCGGGTAGCGCTACCGCATTGAGCTTGAGGTCTTTATTTATAAACTGCAAACGGTAGTTGCTTTTTGTCGCCCTAAGTTTCTATTTTTGCCCTACAAGTGATTTTTAGCTATATCCATCGGGGGTAGCTGCCATATTGAGAAAGCCTATAGGCAGGTATTTGAAACGAAGAAAATTGCCTTCTTTATCAAAAAAATAAGAAGAAACGAATGTTTGTAGGCAATCAGTTCATTGGTTTGGGTATTAAAATCGATGTCATAAAAGGCGATAGAGTTGTTCTGGCTTTTTGCCGTTAGGAATACGCTTTTACGAATTGCCCCTGCCGAGTGAAAAATGGCAATGCCCCACTCATCAAGGTCGTCCATAATATAGATGTGTTCGGCAGTGGTAACAACTTTGCGAATCTGCCCTAAACGGCTTTTGTGCCGTGGTCTGTAAAGGTACAAAATTGATTTCTTTGAGTAGCGCTCCAAAATCGAATTCTTTGTCCTTTACTAAAAAAAGGGTTTAGATTTAAGTGCTGGGCTTGGGAAGTTTCTGCTGTTAGCACTTTGGTGTCGGCTAATTGTAGCACAGCCGTGTCGCGAAAAAGGCTGTGCAAAGCTGGCTGTAATAGAGGCGGTAAGAAGCCCTAAAATGATTGGTAATTTCATACGTTTTTTTAAAGTTTGTATTTAAGCAGGCAAATATAGTACTTTTTTTCTAACTATCCTAACTATTCAGCCATTTATTTTTTGATAGTCTTTCCTTTTCTGATAAGATAGGCGTGGTAGGCGCTGGGGATATCGTTTTGCCAACGAGGGAGCAATAATATAATAAGAATGACATCGGTTTGGGATAATAGTCCCCAATAGATAGCTAACTGCAATGGGAAGCCACCATACCCAAAGCCTATAAGGGAGACAAAGGCTACGAGAAGGGTAAGTCCCCATATTTTAGAAAGGAATGCGTGGGTGCAGGTCTCTTTGCCAAAAACGCAAAAAAACTCAAACCATAGCAGAGGGCTTCCATAACGAATAGGGTTATAATCTGATAGCGGTAGGCTGTAATTAGGGGCGGGGTTGAGCCAATAGCAGGCTACCCCGACAGAAAGCCAGAAGACTAAATCGGTTTTGGCTATCGAGGCGGCGCATCTTTACGGTGCTAATGCCCCTATGGCGGGCTATGATACCATCGAAGATGTCGGATAGGAGTCCTACTACTATAGCAATGACAATAGCGGGACGAGCTACGCTTTCGGGGGTGGCGTAGGCTATCCACAATATAGTAGGGGCTAATAAAAAGCGAAACAATATTAATATATAAGGTAGGGGCATTTGGTTTTAGGTGTTAGGTTTTAGAATGTGATGCAAAAAAATCGTGCTAAAAAGATGAGAAACGAAACTCTAACAACCTAATACTTTTAAGTTAATCGCAAAAAAGATAAAAGCTGATATACAACAGGCGCTGCTGGGTGGGGAATATATAGTATATAAGGTCTTACTTCACGTAAGACTTCCTTAAAATCAATATTTTGCATAAAAGAAGTAACTTGTTTGTTCACTTCTTGACTTTCCTTTGGTAGCCCTTCTAAGTTTGCAGCTTCAGGTAATAAAGCATTAGCTTTCTGATATTTTTGTAAAAAAATATGTAGAAAAGAAATTACTATTTTTTTAAGGCATTTTTTTAGCCTTTTTTTATTCTCTATTTCTAACGCACGTAACTTTTTGGATTAAATCATTAAGGTCAATTTCAGAAAGGGTACTATAAAATTTTTTTCCTTAATCTCTATTTGGTCGTACAACTCTCCTGTTTTTGTGCCCGATTTCTACAAAAGTTTCAGCAGTACTATTATAGATGTTAGTTCCTTTCTCAGAAAGGAAATCAACTGTTGCATTATAGGTTTCATTAGTACTCTGAATAATACTATTATACGTTGAAGAGGTATAATTAGTAATACTATCCCAAAGGCTTACTTCAGGTTCTGTATTTTTCCTTAACCATTTCCTCCTTATTTTTCTTTTTTTCAGCTATAAATAAAGAGGAAAAATCGACTGAATATTGATTTTTTTCTTCTTCCATATTTTTTTAGTTAAAATAGATTTTTAAAAAAAGTAATGATTTTTTTGGTCCATATTCTTTATCAGAAAGAAGTATTCCTAACGCACAAAAATAATAACAATACAATTGCATATAGCAAATCTTTAGTAGAAGTCTTATCCTCTTCTTTTTTTCTCTTCCTTTTTTTGTTTCAAAAAGTTTTATTGCTCCATAAATACCCTTTACTGCTGGTTTTTACAAAAAGGTTTAATGATTGTGTATTTTACTATTACTGAAAAACATAACTTATCTATTTATATATACCATGATTAAGAATGCCAATAGCAAAGGAATAGCTACTAGAAATAACCAATTCTTTTTGCCAAAAAAACGTTTAAGTTTAACCTTTATGAGTTGTTTTTTTATACATCTCTATTTCTAAAGTAGCATTAGGAAACTTTGTAATTAGGAAAAAAATAAACATTGTTCATATTTTTTTAGAACAGTATCTAAATATACATTTGAATATTTAGACAATTCGGTGTTATTGTCTCCATTATCTTCCCAATTATTAGAAGAAACTTCTACTACAAGAAAGTTGAGCATATCTATAAGTTCTTCCTTTTTGTTTAGGCACTTTCAAAGCTGCTATGTTAGTAGCTTTCTTCTGAAAAATGTTTTTTTACTAGAGTTAGTAAATTCTGTTTTTTTAAAGTTTCTACTCCTTCAGAAATACCCCCTAATAAATTTCCTATTGTTCCTACATTTTTGGAATTTAGTAGCATGTCTGTTTCAAATATCTTATTAGAGATAAAACGCCCCTGTATCTCTTCCTAACTGCCCTTTTTAGTGATGATATAAATCCCATTTCTTTTCTAATATGAAAGCAAAGCTGTCCAAAAAGTTTTATTTTTGCTAAAAAAAGAGTTTTTTTAGACAACTAACTTTTTTTAACTCACTGATTATTAACACTTCTTTTTTTCACATACTCCGCTTTATCGGACTTTCTTCAAAAGAAGAAGCGATGTAAATCGATAATTAAGACTTTTTGGACAGTTTTTCGTTTTTTTATTTACCCGAAGCTGTTAAGGTTATTGAATCACTAATGAGTTTTTGTATTCTCAATATCAGCCACTTGTACTTTGATACCAAACTCTTCTAAGATTTTTTTCTCAAAGTTACCAACTAACATATTCCCATTAATTTTTTTACATCACCCCTTTTTGCATCATTCTTACGAATAGAAGCTAAAGTAGCATCATCATCAGCGAATTTTTTTGTCCGTTATAAACTCGCAATGTAGAACCAAAGTTTTCTTTAAAATCAGCCTTTAAAGTTTTTTTACTTTCATTCGTCCCTGTGATAGTGAAATCTGCCATATATTTAATTTTTAATTTGTTACTAAACATTTTGTCTCTTAGCATTACCTAAAGTCAAATTACCTGATATAATCTTCTTATTCTCAATATCAGCTATTTTAATTACAATACCAAAATGATCTAAAAAAATTTCTTTTCTACTTCACTTATCTGCATATTAGCTCTTAGCTTTTAAAGACTCAGAATCAAAATTTACAGAAGTTTTTTTGTTGTTCGCTCATCTAATGACTTAAGTGTCATTCTACCATCAGAAGCTATCTGTTTCCCTTTGTAGACACGTAGTGCTAACCCAAAAGTTTTCTTTTGAACTTCTTGCACAAATCATTTACTTTCATTGTACTTTTCTACATTAAAATCTGCCGAAGTAAAGGCATCTTTTTATTTCATTTAAAATTCGTATCATATTATTTTTACTTTTATCTAATGATTTTTTTCAATATATCTATTTCTTTTTTTATTGCGTCTATTTTCTTTTTTTAAGCACATCTATATTTCCTTCAAATCTTGCTCCTTCTGAAACTTTCATCTTACGATAGTTTTCTTTTGAACTAGCAGAAGAAGATGTCTTAATAGTACGAGATAAATAATCCATCCTATTCTTTTTTTCTTCTTTTTACTCTTTGAATATCAGCGCGTAATGCAATTATTTTTAGTCCTCTTATCAGCAATTTGTTTTCTATAATACTCTTTTTGAAGCCATTTCTAATCAAATTATCATTCCTGTTAACGTAAGAGCATAAAAAAAGCGTGAAACATTCCTTATTGCTCAACTTCAGAAGCCCGACCAAAGGCTTATACCAAAAGCAAAAGGAATGCCCACGCTTATTACGTAGGCATTTCCACTTCACTTTCCTTGGTATAAAAAAATATGGTCGTATTTTTCTGAAGTTAGGAAAATGTAAAGCGAAACGCTAATATTATGTCTTTATATAATTATTTTTATCTGTTTTTTTAAATATGTTTTTAAAAATATACTTTACGTCTATTTTTGGGGTGCATAGTTACAACAATTATCTTTAACTTGCAAAATATTTTTAACATTTATTTTTTTAATGGGTATAGTATAAGTTATTTATTATCAATAAAAATAACAAAAAAAGCTCGCAATTACTGCTTGTGCCTTTGAAAAAGGTAAAAAATAGTGCTTCTTTCTGTTTTGAAGTCGATTGTTAGACGTTTGTACTTCGCTGATTGTTCGCTAATCCTTCGCTGATTGTTCGGTGTTCCTGTATCCTTCCTATATCGATTGTATAGGGTAGGTGTATTTAGAAAAAAATTTTCTAATGATGCCCCATAACTTCACTTAAAATAATCGCTCCTGCCATCGCTACATTGAGGCTCTCGGTGCGTTGGTGTTTGCTAAAACGGGGTATGTAAAGAGATTGATTGGCTAAGGCAGCAACTTCAGGAGTTACGCCATTAGCTTCATTGCCTAATATAATGATAACATCATCAGGGAAAGGAGTTGAGTAAAGTCCACTACCTTTATTGATGTCCGTAGTATAAACAGTCATATTAGTAGTGGTTAGAAAAAGCAGCTAAATCGAGGTAATGCACTGCTACACGGGTAAGCGATCCCATAGTGGCTTGTACTACTTTGGGATTGTAGCAGTCGACCGTTTGGGTGTTGCAGAGTAGGGTTTCGACTCCGAACCAATCGCATAGGCGGATGATAGTGCCCAGATTGCCAGGGTCTTGTACATTATCGAGCGCTACAATAACGCCCTCTTGCAAGATACCTTTGTGCTTAGGCTGCTCAAAAACGGCTAAGCCCTCATCGGGGTTTTTGGAGGGCGCTGACCTTACGCAATTCGTCTTTGCTAACAGGTGTAATAAGATGCTGTGGCACGTTAGTAGTAAAGGCTTCAGTAGCGATAAGCAGCTGGGGGTGTAGCCTGCTTGTAGAAATTCGTTGATACTTTTCTTGCCCTCTACTATGAAGAGGTTCAGCTCGTTACGATATTTTTTTGTGGTGTAACTTCTGAATTAATTTTACTTGATTTTTTTGCTAAGCATAAATATATTATGTAATTTTTGAGCCCTAAAAACAATTATTTGTGAGAAAAAGCGTTTTTTTCGATATTCGTTTGTCAGTGGGCTATGTGTTTTGCTCTGCTATTTGTCGGCTTGTGAGGCTACTAAACGTGTGGCTGCCGATGATTATTTGCTGCGCGAAAACAAGGTTTACGTGAATGGTACCCCTACTGATGATGCAAAGATAAACAATTTTATTTTTTTCAAAAAGCCTAATTCGTATATTTTAGGGCTGCCGGTGAGTTTGTATATTTATAACTGGGCTAACCCTTATTCTGAAGAGGAATTTGTACAATGGCTTGATAATCACCCTCGTTGGCATCGATTTTTTTGAATGGTTTCCTCTCTAAAAAGCAGGTGGGGAGGTTGCAACAATCTTTTTTTAGTATCGGGGATTGACCACCAGCTTCAGAAGATTGGGGAAGCCCCTGTGATACTTGATACGGCACAAGTACGACGGTCGGCTAAGCAGCTGGCGGCTTACTATAGGAGTATTGGTTATTTTAACGCTAAGGTAGGTGATAGCGTCCGCAAGCTAACGAAAATAGAAAAGCGCACGGCTACCGTAGATTACTACATACAAACGGGCGACCGCTATTATATAGACAGCCTGAAGACGGCTATCACATCGCCAGAGATAGATTCGGTGTACCGATTGCACCTTGATAAGACGCTGCTAAAACAGGGGGCTCCGTATCAGTTAGCGGACTTTGCTGGGGAGCGGACGCGCCTCTATACGCTCTTCCGCAACAAGGGTTTTTATACTTTTCAGCAGAGTTCTATTAATTTTGAGATAGTGCGCGATACGGTGCATAAGCAAAAAGACCGCAACCTACAGGTGACCACTAACATAGGCGACCTGATAGAGCGCGATGGTGATGTGGTGACTACTAAGAAGTATAAAGTGTATCATATCAACAAGATACGTATGTATACTGATTATGACAGTCAGACGGATAAATCGGCGCTTGATTCGATAACTTACCGCGACCTTATTATCTATTACAAGAATAAGCTGCACTACCGTCCGCGGGTGCTTTGGCGTGCTTCGGGCTTGCGCCAAGGGCAGCTGTACAGCGATACTGATAGGGGGAATACTTATAAGCAGCTGAACAATCTGCGCGTATTTCGCTACCCGAATATGGAGTTTAAATATCCGGCTAATGATACGCTAATGAACAAGTTAGACGCGAATATCTACCTGAGTCCGTTAGATAAGTTTTCGCTTAGGCTGACCAATGAGATTAAGCGTTCGGAGATTGAGGCGATAGGCTTTGGGGTAGGTACTGCTTTCTCGGCGCGCAATGTATTTAGAGGGGCTGAGACCTTAGAACTGAACCTACAGGGTACTTTTGCGTCGCAGCCTTCGCTAAATGACTCGCGTTTCTTTAACACTTCTGAGATAAGCGGGGATGTGAGGTTTATCTTCCCTACTATTCTCTTTCCGCTGAATACACGCAAGCTGATTCCGTACTATATGACTCCTCAGACAATATTGCAGGCGGGTATGAGTTATCAGACGAATATAGGCATTGACAAGCGCACCACATCGGGGTTATTGCGCTATATATGGAACCCGCGTGAGCAGAAGAATAAGGTGATTTTTGACCTTATCAACGTGCAGTACGTTAATAATATCAATCCGCGAAACTTCTTTAGTATCTACCAAAGTACGTACGAACGGCTGAACGATATATCGAGAAAGTATCATTTAGGAACGGCTTATGTGGATAATAGGGGAATCTGACCCCCAGAGAGGGTACTTTTAGGTTCTTAGAAGATATTTTCAACCGAAATATAACTGTACAAGCAGAAGATGCTATACCTCTGTTGGGTATTTTAGAGCGATACAACCGGATTACGAACAACGACTTTATCGTTTCGAGCAGTTATACGTATATTTTCAATAGTAAATCGCAGTTTTTTGAGCGTGATTTCTCGCAATTCCGTATAAAAGTAGAAGCAGCAGGCGGGTTGCTCAATACTTTGGCTTCTACTTATAACGTAGTGAAGACGGATAATAACAAAAAAATAAGATTTTTTTGGGGTTGAATACGCTCAGTTTGCTAAAGGGGAGTTGGATTTTATTAAGCATTTCCCGATAGGAAAGCAGAATTCGCTGGCTTTTCGTTCGTTTTTTGGTATAGCGATACCTTATGGCAACTCTGATAATATACCTTTTTCGCAGAGTTATTTTGCAGGAGGGACTACTGATAATAGGGGTTTAAAGCCTATCGTTTTGGGGCCAGGGGCAAGTCAGTCGGTATTTGATTATAACGAGGCGAATATGAAGCTGGCGCTGAATTTGGAGTATCGTTTTCAGATGTTGGGGGCTTTTAAAGGGGCTCTCTTTACGGATGTGGGGAATATCTGGAACGTAGCTGACAATACGCCTATAGCTGATAATAAATTCGTAAACTTCTCTTCGCTAAAAAGATGTGGGGGTGAGTACGGGCTTTGGGCTACGCTATGATTTTAACTTTTTGTAATTCGCCTTGATATGGGGGTACCTACTACGACCCCTGCCTACGAGGTTGGAGATCGATGGATTAAGAAGTTTAAAATGAAGGATGTAGTGTTTAACTTTGGGATAAACTATCCGTTCTAAAGACAAGAGACGAAAACAAAAAAGAGGCTGTACAGAAGTTTTGTACAGCCTCTTTTTGTTTGTAGTTTATGTGTTAAGAAAGTCCGGAGATGATGCCCTCATCATCTATATCCATACCTTCAGCAGCGGGTACGCTAGGTAAGCCCGGCATACGAACTGTATCGCCTAAAATAGGAATCACGAAACCTGCTCCTGAAGCAAACTCAAACTCGCGTACCGTTACCTCGAAATCAGTAGGACGTGCAAGCTTTTTTTCTCGTCATCGCTAAGTGATTTGGGCGTCTTGACGATACAAACCGGTAATTTATCAAAGCCTAACTTGTTTATCTGCTTAACCTGGCTAAGGGCTTTGCTGCTGTAATTGACCTTGCTTGCCCCATATATCTTAGTAGCTATGGTAGTTATCTTATCCTCTATGCTATCCTCGTGAGAGTACAATGGCGCGAAATGGCTCTCGCTACTTTCGGCTATAGCTACTACGGCACGAGCGAGTTCTTCAGTGCCTTTGCCTCCTTCACTAAAACCTTTGCTGACCACTGCTTCTACCCCTTTTTTGGCACACACTTCTTTTTACATAAAGCAATCTCCTCCTCACTATCGTGTGGGAAATAGTTAATGGCTACTACTGCTTTGAGTCCGAAGTGTTGTACATTCTCGATATGCTTTTCTAAATTAGCAATACCGAGTTTCACTTTTTGCAAGTCAGGGGTATTATACTCCTCTTTTTTAGCACCTCCGTGATGACGCAAGGCGCGAATAGTAGCTACTACTACCACTGCATCGGGGGCTAAGCCTGCCGATACACATTTGATATTAAGGAATTTTTTTCCGCCCCAAGGTCTGCACCAAAGCCCGCTTCGGTAACTACATAATCGCCTAAGGAAAGTCCCATTTTGGTAGCTAATACCGTGTTTGTACCCTGCGCTATGCTAGCAAAGGGGCCACCGTGAAGGATAGCGGGATTATTCTCAAGCGTTTGCACAAGGTTAGGTTTGATAGCTTCTTTGAGCAAGAGTGCCATAGCCCCCACTACCTTAAGGTCGCGCGCAAAAACAGGAGTGCCATCGAACTTCTTGCCTACATAGATATTGCCTATACGCCTTTTGAGGTCAGAAAAGTTCTCTGAGAGGCATAATATCGCCATAATCTCGGAAGCAGGCGTAATATTAAAACCATCTTCGCGAGGTATACCGTGAGTGCTACCCCCTAAGCCTACCACTATATGACGGAGAGCGCGGTCGTTCATATCCATTACGCGCTTCCAAACCACCGTACGCGGGTCGATACCGATGCTGTGTGTTTTGCTTTGTATATTGTTATCAATAACGGCTGAAAGAAGATTATTAGCTTTCTCGATAGCCGAAAAGTCGCCTGTGAAGTGTAGATTGATGTCTTCCATAGGCACTACTTGCGAATAGCCCCCTCCGGCTGCTCCGCCTTTGATACCAAATACAGGTCCTAACGAGGGTTCGCGCAGTACGGCTATAGCTTTTTTGCCTATCTTATTGAGCCCCTCGGTAAGCCCGATGCTGACAGTAGTTTTGCCCTCGCCTGCAGGGGTAGGCGTAATAGCAGTAACGAGTACTAACTTGCTGTTTTTCATCTTCTCGGCATTGATAAGATGCAGGGGTAGTTTCGCCTTATACTTACCATAAGGGTCGAGGTCGTCCTCGCTGATATTTAGCTTTTTGGCTACCTCTTTAATAGGAAGCATTTGTGCCTTTTGAGCGATTTCTAAATCAGTCATAAACAATTGAGAATTAATAATTTTTGTGCGACAAAAGTAGTGATTTTAGTTGGATTTTGCAAACAGAATACAAGTGGGTTTATCTATCTCAATTTCTTGTGAGGTTTCAGTAAGTTCTCCTGTTGCTTCATCACGCTGAAACACTTGTATTTTATTATCATCTCGACAAGCTACCAAAAGATATTTACCATTAGGAGTTATCGCAAAATTACGAGGATGGACGCCTGTGAGTTGGTAGCCTACTTTGGTTAAAGTACCTTTCTTAGGATTGATAGCAAAGATTGCTATACCGTCTTTCTTCAGGCGGTGTGAGGTATATAAGAAACGTCCGTCGGTACTGATATGTATATCAGCACTGCCACGCCCGCCACCTTCATCAGCCATTAAACGCTGTACCTCTTTCAGTTTACCCTTGCGATAGCTGAGCACCACACATTCACCCCCTAATTCGTTAATAAGGTAAGCAAAACGACCGTCTTTACTAAAGGTAAGGTGACGAGGCCCTTGCCCATCGCTGACCTTATAAGCTACTTGTTGAGCGGTGAGTACCTCTGTATTTTTGCTAGCTTTCTTGTTGTAACGAAAGCGATACACTCGGTCGTTGCCCAAATCGGTTGCTAATATATACTTTTTATCGGGAGAGGGAATAATGCAGTGAATATGTGCTACGCGCTCAGGAGTGCGCCCTGCAAAAGCTATGTGTTGCACCTCAGCTTGTAATCTCCCTTCAGCATCTAATGAGAAAACACTGATATCGCCCCCAGTGTAGTTAGCTGTGATGACATAGTTACCATCACTTACGATATAACAAGGGTCGGCACCTGCTCGTGGCAAGGCATCTTTAGAAGCCGTAGGTCGAAATACAGGATTGCTTAGCTTTGCTTTGTTTTCACTTAAATCAAACGAATACGCCCCTTGTCGCCCGTCGTTATACTCGCTTACTGCATATAGCCGTTTCCCTTCAGGCGATAAGGTTACAAAGGAAGGATTGCCAGCGGTAGCACTACTCAGCAACTCAAAAGTACCGTTCTCCTGATTGAAATTATAAGTGTAAATACCTTTAGAATTACCTCCTTCGGTATAAGTACCTACATACATCGTTAAGTTATTAACTTTTCCGTCTTGTGCAAAAGAATGAAGACTAATGATTGCTCCTAACAAAGACAAAAAGTATTTGCAATTTCTTCATAATTTCTAATTTTTGTGTGCTATTAAAAAAATTGTATTGTGTGTTCTATTTGTTTTTTTAAGGGTAGTTACTCCCTCTTCTGCTATAAAATCAAGATAATCTTTAAATATAGAAGAATGATAACGAAGAGGTTTCTTTTTTTCCAAAGTGAAGTAGCTAAGATAAGCTCAATAGCAATGATTTGTATCACGTTTTTGACTATTTGAGAGCATTTGATAGCCGAACTACCACCCATCCCTTTTATATCTATCGTTTTTTCAAAGAGTATAGGACTTTCTATGCTAGAAGGCGTAGAAAGGCGGCGGTTTTCATTGAGTATTCCCTCTATAATACGCTGAAATATAGGGTAATCAATCTCTGTTTCTATATCTTTCCCAACATTGGAAAGCAAGTAAAACACACGGCGTTCGGAGATGTTGCCTAAGCTGGTGAGCGTGATACTGAGAAAATCCATACTTAGGGAAAGAGGTAACGTATGCGAGTTGCCCCCAAAGATAATTTCGCCTTGTTCAGGAAAGAGAATAGGGTTATCGGTTTACAGAGTTTATCTCGGTTTTTACTACCTTGCGAATAGCAGCAATAGCCTCGCGTACAGCTCCGTGTATCTGAGGAATAGAGCAGAAAGCTTCTGGCATACTCTGAAAATCTTCAGGACTATCTACTAATGTACTGTCTTTTAGTAGCGTGCGGAGGTGCTGTGCCGTCTCTACTAACCCCTTGTGAGGGCGTACTACCTGCATCAGTTCTGAGAAAGCCGATAGGTTGCCACCAAACACTTGAGTAGAAACTGAAGCTACAAAATCCGCCCACGCTATAAGCTTAAGCGACTCAATAAGGTTATGCGCACTATAGGCAGTGGTAAGTTGCGTACCGTTGAGCAACGCATCTGCCTCACGCTGACTAAGAGGTAAGGGCTCCCAGCCATATTTTGAAGCTAACTCCTGAGCTGAATAGATTTTGTTTTGGATACATACCTCGCCTTCGCCTATCAGAGGTAGTGAGAGATGCGCTAATGCGATGCGCTCATCAGGAATATCCTTAGAATAAACCACAGGGTAAACCCCATTGTTGAAAAAGTCAATAAGACGCTGTACTAAAGCGAGACGTACCCCACTAAATCCGTACGAAAAAGATTGAATTTTTCAGAAACAGCATTATCCTCACTAACTTGCAAGGCAGGCGCTCGCCTATTCCGCAGGCATAATGCCTCAGTTGGGTGTAGTGCTGCTCCGTCGCCTCGGTCAATGAGCTATCTTTCACCTTTTCAGTAAAGAAAGTATGACATTTTTCGATGTTCAGCACCGCCTCTTCAGAGAGTTTGAGCTTCACATCAGTATTGATAATTGTATCTAACTGCTCCAAAAGGAGTACTTCATTAGAAATATAATGTACCATCTCTATAATAGCTTCTTTAGTTCTTTGATAGTAACCCTCTACGCTTTACTACAGCACTTAAAAAAATAAAAAAATGCCAAAAATACGCAATGCGCGCAAGGTAATCACCCATACGCACGTAAAAAAAGTAACTTCTTCATTAAGGGCAATAGTACCTTTCAGACTGCCCTGCACACCATAGGGCAGAGTTTGCAGTATTTCGCCACGCCCATTGATAAATGCCGAAATACCCGTATTGGCACTGCGCACTACACTACGGCGCGTTTCAATAGCACGCAAACGGGTATAGCTGAGCAGCTGTTTATGCCCCTGAGTATTGCGCCACCACGCATCGTTGGTGAGAATAGCCAAAAAGTTAGCTCCTTTCTTGATATAATCGGTTACAAATTCTCCATAAATCGTCTCATAGCAAATGATAGGTGCCGCCTTACCCTCAGTACCTACCCCTGCAAAAGCGGTGCGCTCAGGCTGAGTGGTCTTGAGTGCCACAGTACCTCCCAAATTGATAAGCGTCTCGCCTAATATAGGCTTTAGCACTTGCTGATAAGGGAAGTTCTCTACTGCTACCACTAACTTACTCTTGTGATACAAAGGCACTTCAGGACGACTATTAAGCAGAAAAGCCGTATTATAGTCGTTGTACCATATATTATATTGGGGTAAGTAGTTGCTTTGCGAGGTAGTATGCGCCTTATCAGTAATGAACTCAATCATAGCAGTACCCCCTACCCAATTGAGTTGAGGATAACGCTCTACCAAAGTGCGCAATATAGCCACCTCTTGGGTATAAGGCAGTTCTTGTAGCTTCACATTATCAGCAAACACAGTCTCTGGGGTAACAATAAAATTCACTTCTTTATCCATCTTCACCTCAGCCAATTGCACTAATAATTGCGCTACTTTAGCATTACTAAAGTCATATTTCTCTTGATAAGGGTCGATATTAGGCTGCAAAGCAATGGCTTTGATGGTCTTTTTACCCTCTTCGGAGTAGTTTTTGGTATTGAAAATACGAAATAAGCACCGGTACAGCAAATAGTAGCATCGCCCCCCCTACCCTTTTAGCAAGTAGCGGACGGTTTTTATCCGATAAATAATCCTTTACCCCTATAAAAAGCACTATATTCACCAACCAAACCCATAGCGTACCCCCAAAAGCACCTGTATATTCGTACCATTGTATCCACGTTATTTGTTCAGAAAAGACATTCCCTAAGTTAAGCTCAAGGCCAAGAGACGTCCCACCACAGGTGAAACTTCTCAAAAGAGAGCCAAATGCAGACCAAAAAAACAAGCGATACTTTTGTTGAAAGCCTTTTAGCCACAAGGTGATACAACAAAAAGGTAATGGTCATCAGTAGGGTGTTAGCCAAGATAGCAAAGACAGCCCCCATTGGGGTAGAATACCATATCCACCAAGTAGTAGGCACATTCCACATCAAAAAAAGCCAAATAGCTAAGAGCAAATACCTTCCGCTTAGTGTGCTGATAGTGCGTTCTAACGCGAAATTCCATCAACAACAAAGGCACTAAAGCTATGAATATCAGAGCAGTAAAACCATAAGTAACCCACGCCCCAGCAAGCAAGCCCCCCAGACAATAAGGCTAATAAAATATTCTTTTTTTCATACGATTTAAAAAAATACGTGCCAAAAAGTAAGCAATTATTAGTTAATGCGCAAATTTGTTTTTTTCAGTAAGTTTTTAATAACCAAAGCACCGCTTAACAATGTTAAGCGGTGCTTTGGTTTCTAAGGTTATTATAGGTTATTTAGCAGTTATATAACTCTGATAAGTAGGAAACAATGCTTTGTAAGCCGCTACACTACTTGCAGGCACATAGATATGCGAAATTTGAGTGTCTTTTAAAAAAATAGTATCAAAATCAGCAGCATAATCTATAGGCAAAGGAGGAGTAGTTCCTGCAAAGGTAGCGCTTTCTAAATAGCTATTGTTCGAAAAAAACTAATGCCCCCATTCCAGAAAGCGTACTTGGCAAGTTAACTGTTTTTTTAGACGATTACTACTAAACGCTTGCGTACCCTAATTTAGTAACTCCTTCAGGAATAACTACTGTTTTTCAACCTATTGACACAAAAAGCTCTTTCTTCAACTTTTTTTCACAGAACTAGGCAGGCTAAGCGAAACTATTTTTATTCTCAAAAAAAGCCTCTTCATCTATAATTGTAATATTGTTAGGAATAGTTATCTCAGCCAGTTCATTGTTCCTAAATACTTCTTTAGCAATCATAGTAATACTTGTAGGAATAACTACAGTTCTTATGTGGTTATACATAAAAGCACCTTCTTCCAGACTCACTACGCTATTAGGAATCGTTACCGATGTTAGCTCATTCCCTGAAAAAAAGCTTTTTACTCCAATATGTGTTACCTTATTAGGAATATTTACTATAATAAGATCATTATCTTCAAAGGCTCTCCTCCCAATTGTTTTTTTAGTTCGTTGGGAAGTACCAGCGTTCTTAGCTTCATATCTTCAAAAGCATAATCACCAATAGCGGTTACGTTCTTTAGTACGGCATCTTCCTGCATATCAAGACTTTTAGTCTGTACATTTTTCCATTTTACTAAAGTCTTACCATCAGGGCTCAACTCATAGTCGGCAGCAGTGATAACATCAGGAGCAAGAGCTGGGTCTTGAGGGTCTAATGACACATAACGCACACCCCAACCAGTAGATGTTTTAGGCCCATAGAGGCGTTTAGCTACTGTATCAAGATACCAATCGCCTTCAGCCCCTTTATCGGCAGCCGGAACACCACTACCTGCAATCATTTTAGCACCACTCATACTTTTAGGGGTACCCCATCCCTCAGCTGTTTTAGGTCCATAGAGCTCTGAAGTAGTAGTATTGAGGTAGAAATCGCCTACATTACCCACCGCAGCGGTAGGGGTTTGCGTACCTGTATGAAAAACTATTCCCTTTTTGTACTTCTACAATTGTTTTTTTCTTTGGTGCAGTTCACTAACGTTATAGGAGCTGCTATCGCCATCGCGATATAAATAAAATTCTTCATTTTTTTGGGGGTTATGTATTTTATTTAATTTTTAAATATGTTAACTAATGCTTATATAAAGAGAACAAAATATAACCTCCTTTTTACAATTTATACTTAAGATTAGAGTTTTGTATAATTTGTAAAAAGTTGTTGTAATTCTTTAAGGTTAAGAGGGTGTCCATTCATTTCATCACTTTGCCAAAGACCACTTGTTCTAACATTGATATTAGATGAGTACTTGCCTAACCAATTTGGAAAACTAATGAGCCCATTCTTACCTGCTTGACCAAGTGTAGAAGTGAGTTTTTTTCTTCCCAATCTTCTCGTTCTTTTTGAGTTTCTACTTCAAATACGACAAATGAAAAATTCTCTCTCATATAAGTAGAGACTTGTTTTTTTCTATATTCGAGATAGGTTGTTTGTGTTTATTCTGTAAGCTATCTCCTACATATTTTTCTAAAAACTACTTGCGTTCATATTGCCTCTAAAATGCTGGTCTAAACGGCTAAATAGTTTGTTACCTCTTTGAGTGCCTTTTTTTCACTATCTTTCGTGTGAATTCCTACTCTCACAATTCTATCTTGCAAATAGCCTTGTGGATTTGTGTATACTTCTCCCTTTTCAAAGAAAACGTAGATACCATTACGAGGCACAATCCATTCTTTACCTCTTTTCTTTTGGTAAGGGTAAGAAAAAAACGTCTCAAGACATTAAAAAAAATATCATGCAAAAATAGAAACATATGTCTCATTTGTTACATTATTAGAGCTAAGACTTCCAATTCTATTGCTTATTTTTCTGTAACTCGGCTCCCATCAGTTTTTTTGTTCTGCTTCCCATTCTTTTTCTTCTTCTTGATTAAGTCTTTGAAGCATTTCACCATTCCCTTTTACACCATCAAAAGGAAGTATAACGTTTTTTTCAAACTGCTTTTTGATAGGTGTTACATAGTCCTTGCCTGCATAAATGATAAACTTGTCATTTTGTAGGTCAGTCACTTTTTGAGTTGCTCAATTACCTTAGCACCCCACGCCTCATTCTCATCTTTTTTTACGACTTACTCTTTGATTATAGGGCTCTATAACCTTATCTAAAGGCAGTAGATGATGTTTACCTGAAAGAATGTAAATAGCATCAGGATTTAATTTCTTAGCACGTGCTAAACTTTTTCTTAAACAAAGAACTTGTATATAATTGTTCAGCTGTTGTTGCTGTGCTCTTTTTCAGAAGAACACGAAATAAGTACAATTGTTTTTCATTTTTTTGCTATGTTCTAAATATTCAACCAATTTATTGTTTTTTTACTATATATCATACAAATTTCAAAAAAATTTACCTGTTTATGAAAAAAATTTAACATTTTTTTCACCCTATCCTACTCGTCTCACTTGTCCCACTCGTCCCACTTGTCCCCCTTATTAATTCCCAGCCGCAAATCTACACCTTCCCAAAAAAATATAAAAGTCCAATGTTTTTCCAATTGAAGTGTAAAAGTTTTGTCCAAATTTGTACAAATAAAGTTTTTTTATTATATTTTTTTGCTGCCCAAATTTTTCTCTTACCCCTTCCCTTTACATTAGATATAGGAACAATATAGGAAGAGCGAAGGTTAAGCGAACGATAAGCGAAGATTAAGCAAAAGATAAACATCCAATCATTATAAAAAAATCAGAAAAAAATATCCTATCAAAATGAATTACCAAGAGCATATTATACGACTACAAACAGAAGTAAATCGCACTTTTGGGCGCACCGTTACCTCAATGTTCGATTTTGAACTATTAGCCGAAAAAATACACCTTTCTACCCAAACGCTACGCCGTTTTTATGGCAAAATAGATAAAGACAAACAGCTGAGCGCCGCAAGCCCTCAACCTAATTTGCCAGTACATAGGTTTTGCCGACTGGGAGAGTTTTTTTGTGCTCAACCCGATACCCCTAAAGTAAATATTCACCAGCTTATCAACGCTTTCTACGATACCGTTGCCTACTCTGGGGCTGCTTTCTTCGACCCCAAGCTGCGCGACACCCACGAGGCATATGCCGAGCTTATCATCAAAGACCTGCCTTATGCCTATACTTTTTTAGAGCGTTATAAAGCCTACCCCGTTATCACCCAATCGCTCTATCCGTGGTTCCCTTACTACGACCAAATGGCACAGCGCAGCTATGTCCAGCTTATCGAAGCCTACTTGGCTACGGAGCCTTTAGAGCACTTACGCGTTTGTCAGAACTCTTTTTTTGGCTTATGGGGCGTTTTGCGCCGCAAACGGAGGAAGAAAGCAAGTGCTTACTGAAGTAGAAAAAAATACGTCAAAAAAACGCCGATAAATACATAGATTCGATATATCGAGACTACCCCCGACAGTTTCTTTCATTACCCCGAAACGCGCTATACTATTGCTAAAGTAGTGCAAGCGTATCTGCAAGGCAATGAACAAGAGGCTATTAGGGTAGCTGAAGCCGCGCTAAACCGCAACTTACGTGCTAAGCCGTTATACGTATTTGGTGAGTACTTTCAGACGCCCGACATATTAGTATCTAAGCTCTGCAATGCCCTTATATGGATGGGAAAAAAATAGATTTTGCAATAGAGATTTACAGTACTTTTAGCGAGGAACTTTTCCTAACGGAAGACCCCGTAGAGCATCAGTCGAAGAACTTTGTATACGAACGCGACACTAATTTTGCCGCACAGACAGTAGAGATGATGCACCTTTTTGATGAGAGTATTCCACTTTTAGAATCGAAACGACAACCGCATTGGAAGACGCAACATTATGAAGAAATACAGCAATGGCTTATAGCGCTAAAACGGACTGAGAAGCAGAAGTTTTCCGAGCGAAGAGCTATCAAAGAACATCTTTATAGTTTAGGGAAGAAGCTAAATTATGGAATAGTAGAAAGCTTAATTGAAAGATTCAGTTAATAAAAAAGCACCACTTATTATTGAGCGGTGCTTTTTTTATCTATTAACGCAAGTTTATATAAGGTTTGTGATACCTTAAACCTTATAACTAAACACTAAAAGTCGTAAGTACCTATTCCCCCTTAGGAGGGGGCAAGGGGGAGGTTTTATTACTCAAGGGCTACCTCCTACGAAGCGCTTTCTACTGCTTCAGCAATTCATTTAATCGGGCAATTTCATCGCGGTATTGGGCAGCTTTAAGGAAGTCGAGGTCTTTAGCGGCGGTCTCCATAAGTTTGCGGGTCTCCTTAATTTTCTTCTCTATCTCTTTGGCTGTCATATATACCGCCTGAGCTTCAGCCGCTTGCCTGTGAGCAAACGAAGGGTCGTAATGAAACTCGGTAATCAGACTCTTGCTAAGGCTGTTCTCTATCTTCTTTTGTAGCGGTTGTGGGGTAATACCGTGTGCTTTGTTGTAGTTCATCTGCTTTTTCACGGCGATAGTTAGTGTCGTCAATAGTGCGCTGCATACTGTCGGTTATCTTGTCGGCATACATTATAGCCTTGCCATTTACGTTGCGCGCTGCCCGTCCTACCGTTTGAGTAAGCGAACGCGTAGAGCGCAAAAACCCTTCTTTATCGGCATCGAGAATAGCCACAAGCGACACTTCAGGCAAGTCTAACCCCTCGCGGAGGAGGTTTACCCCTATGAGCACATCAAAAAGCCCTTTGCGGAGGTCTTGCATAATCTCCACGCGCTCCAAAGTATCGACATCGCTGTGTATATAACGGCAACGCACCCCTATGCGGGTGAGGTATTTGGTGAGTTCCTCAGCCATACGCTTGGTAAGGGTCGTTACGAGTATGCGCTCGTCTTTCTCTACGCGCACTTGTATTTCTTCCACAAGGTCATCTATCTGATTTTGGCTTGGGCGGACTTCTATCTCGGGGTCGAGCAGCCCTGTAGGGCGTATCACCTGCTCTACATACACCCCTTGCGCTTTCTGTAGCTCGTAGTCGGCGGGGGTGGCACTCACGTATATCACTTGGTTTTGGAGTGCCTCAAACTCCTCGAACTTCAGCGGACGGTTGTCCATAGCTGCAGGCAACCTAAAGCCGTATTCTACCAAGTTTTCTTTCCTACTGCGGTCGCCCCCATACATAGCGTGCACTTGGGGCATCGTAACGTGACTTTCGTCTATTACCATCAGAAAATCATCAGGGAAATAGTCGATAAGACAGAACGGACGCGTACCTGCTTCACGACCGTCTAAGTAGCGCGAGTAGTTCTCAATACCTGAGCAATAGCCTAATTCGCGTATCATCTCGAGGTCGAACTCTGTGCGCTCTTTCAGCCGTTTCGCTTCCAAAGCTTTACCCGATGCTTCAAAAAAACTCCACTTGCTTCATCAGGTCTTGCTGAATGTTCCATATCGCCTTCTGAAGTATATCAGGCGAGGTAACGAACATATTAGCAGGGTAGATATTGAGGCTCTCGTAGTGGTCTAATATATGATTGGTAGTGGGGTCGAATTGCTCTATTTCTTCAATCTCATCGCCAAAGAAGTGAATGCGAAAGGCATTATCATCATACCCAGGAAAAACATCTAACACATCACCTTTGATGCGGAAATTGCCGTGCCTAAAATCAGCAGTAGTGCGGGCATAGAGGCTCTGCACAAGGCGGTGCATCAGCTTAGTGCGCGGCAATATATCGCCCCGCTTAATAGTGATAACGTTCTTCTGAAATTCCACAGGGTTACCGATACCATACAAACACGACACTGAGGCAACCACCAGCACATCGCGCCTGCCCGATAGTAAGGAAGAGGTAGTACTGAGGCGCAACTTTTTCTATTTCATCATTAATAGAAAGGTCTTTTTTTCAATATAAGTACCTGTGGAAGGAATATAGGCTTCGGGCTGGTAATAATCGTAGTACGATACGAAGTATTCCACCGCATTATTAGGGAAGAAAGCCTTAAATTCGGAATAAAGTTGGGCAGCAAGAGTTTTATTATGGGCTAATACAAGGGTAGGGCGTTGTATCTTTTCTACCACATTAGCGATAGTAAAAGTCTTGCCCGAGCCTGTAACGCCCAATAGCACTTGGTATTTATCGTTTTTTTCAATCCCCTCTACAAGCTGTTGTATCGCTTGAGGCTGGTCGCCCATAGGGGCAAAATCGGAAACTATAGAGAATTTCATTTTTTAGTCGTTAGGTATTAAATTTAATAGCCATATCGGTTGCCCCAATGTTTTTTTCAGATACTCTCTTAGGGCATTTTTCGCGAGGGTTATCAGAAGGCTCGTAGAAAGTCTCTCCTTGCAATTCGTCAGGTAGGTAATCCTGAAAAGCGAAATTGCCCTCGTAGTCGTGGGCGTATTGATAGTCTTTGCCATACCCCAGCTCTTTCATCAGCTTAGTGGGGGCATTGCGTAGGTGTATAGGCACTGATAGGTCGCCTGTTTGTTTTACCACCTGTTGTGCCTTGTTGATAGCCTTATACGAAGCGTTGCTCTTAGGCGATGACGCCAAATAAATAGCACACTGACTCAATATAATACGCGCTTCAGGATAGCCAATGGTCGTAACTGCCTGAAAGGTATTGTTAGCCAAAATCATAGCTGTAGGGTTAGCATTGCCTATATCTTCGGAAGCCAAAATGAGCATACGCCGCGCAATGAACTTCACGTCTTCGCCTCCTTCTATCATTCGCGCCAACCAATAGACTGCTCCATTGGGGTCACTACCGCGTATCGACTTGATAAAGGCCGAAATAATATCATAATGCTGCTCGCCTGTTTTGTCATACAGCACTGTATTCTTCTGCACCAAGTGTAGCACACTATCGTTAGTTATTACTACGGGCTGTCCTTCGGGGGTAGCATTCACAATAAGCTCAAAAGTATTGAGTAACTTGCGCCCGTCACCACCCGATAGCTTTAGCAGCGCTTCAGTTTCTTTTAGCTGTATATCTTTGGTCTTTAGCACGCTATCTTTGGTGATAGCATTTTGTAGTAATTGCTCTAAATCCTTGCGCTCAAAAGCGTTGAGTATGTACACTTGGCAACGCGATAGCAGCGCAGGAATCACCTCAAAACTGGGGTTTTCGGTAGTAGCCCCAATAAGGGTTATCCAACCTTTTTTTCTACCGCCTGTAGCAGTGAGTCTTGCTGGGTTTTATTGAAACGGTGAATTTCGTCTATAAAAACAATAGGGTTTTGAGTGGTGAAGAGTCCCCCGCTTTGTTTGCTTTGCTCAATGACCTCGCGCACCTCTTTAATGCCCGAACTGATAGCACTGAGGGTATAGAAAGCGCGATTACTCTGATGAGCAATGATGTTTGCCAAAGTAGTTTTGCCGGTACCAGGAGGCCCCCAGAAAATAAGCGAGGGCAAGAAGCCACGCGCTATCTGTTGGCGCAAAGCACCTTGTGTGCCTACCAAATGTTCTTGTCCCACATAGTCTTCAAGGGTAGTAGGACGCATACGTTCTGCAAGTGGCGTCATCTGATTAACAATTATTTAGTAGCTCCTACCCCTACTACTTCGTCATAGAGAGCACCAGGAGCGCGATAATATACTAATATGATATACGTATTTTCGGTTTGATAGAAGTTCCCCCCTATCTCATTGAAGTCAATAGTGCGCCCCTCTTTGGTAGCGAACTTATAGTTGTAAAAACCCTGTTTGAGCAGTACTTGTCCTTTGAAAAGACCGTCCTTTTCATCATAGATAAGTTTGTATTCATCTCGAAGCTCATAGTTGCTAAACTTGCCATATACATACACCTCTTTGCCCCAAAAAGTCGATTTGCCTTCTAAGGCGAAATGCACTTGGGTATAGTCAGCTTCGTTGGCAGGATTAGCCCCATTGACAGTAGTGATAAGGAAGTCGCCATTGATGTCGGGATAATAGGTATAGACGCTATTAGCACGACTGACATTAGTGAAAAGATAACTGCCTACAAGGCGATCGCGGGTAAAACGCGCAATACCCGAAGCCGCTACGCGTATATCTTTGCTGTCGAAATAGAAATACTCATTACCTGCCCAGAAAGCCGTCTCGCGGTCGTAGCGATATACCAGCTCATTGCCGATGATATATTGCGGTTTAAGCCCTGTGATAGCGGTATCCCAACGGTAATTTTGCAGCACAGCCACCTTTACAGCTACTTGCGGATTATCGAGTCTGAAATCTTTCTGATTGATGGTGAACTGTACCACCTGCTGCGTGTCATAATATTTTAGGTCGCGAGCGCGCTTTACCTCAGCCGGCACGCTTACCTGAGGAGTATAGACCACAAAACCGACGCGAAAAGAGTTCGGTGCCATAGCTGTCGGTTATAGAGAGCATATAGTTGCCACTGAGGGTCAGTTGGGTAAGTTCATTAGGGAAAGTAAGTCGGTAGTGCGAATAGCTCTGTAGAGTGCCATAAGAGTTGCTTTTCAGGCTGTATCGGCTGATTGTCAATCCCTTTTAGGTATTCGCTTTTCATCAGAGAAGAAGCCGACCAATCGGCATTGCAATGGGTAATTTTATAGTAATAGGTCTCCTCATTCCCTCCGAGGTCGTCAAACTGCAAGCTAAACAACTCATTACGGCGCACAATAGGAAATTGGTTCTTATCATTACCATCGGCTTTAAAGATAATCGTTTTTATATAATCAGGGGGCGTTTTCTCCACCAATACCTCCTGCGAGAGCATCGCCCAAGGAAACAAGAGTATTAAAAGGAGTTTTTTTCATATTTTTTTCTTTATTAATTTATGAATTTGCTAATTTACAAATTGGCAAATCAGGTGTGTAGGCAGTCCCATTACGTTGTTATAAGAGCCCTCAATAGAGGTCACCCCTATATGCCCAATCCATTCTTGTATGCCGTAAGCGCCTGCTTTGTCAAAAGGCTTATATTTTTTTCAATATAGTGCGTTATCTCCTTATCGGTAAGCTCTCTAAAAGTTACTTTTGTAACGCAGTGATGCGTGCCCTGAGCGTCATTGGTAGTAAAACACACCGAGGTAATCACCTCGTGGGTCTTACCTGAGAGCGAACGCAACATCGCAAAGGCATCGGCAGCATCTTTGGGTTTGCCAAGAGCTTTGCCCTCGTGCCACACAAGGGTATCAGAGGTCAGCAGCACACAGTTAGGAGGTATTTCGCCAGCAAAAGGCGTTGCCTTTAGTTCTGCCAAATAATCAGTAATTTGCTCGCGCTGCAAATGAGCGGGATAGGTCTCTTCTACCGGTTTGAGCACTACCTCATAGGGTATATCTAATTCTTTTCAAAAAAACTGCTGACGACGCGGAGAGCCTGAGGCTAAGATTATTTTTTTCATTATTACTCTTTTTACTGGTTGATATAAAACTTCTGCCCCAAATAAGGCTTTTAGGTATTCGTGTTCGAGACTCTTTTTCGAGCATTTGTCGCTCAAAATCGCAGCGATATACCTCTCCTTTTAGGTATTTCTCTATCATTAGCGACGCAATAGGCCCTGCTACACGCGCTCCGTAATAACCGTTTTCAACAAAAACCGCTATGGCTATCTTAGGGTCTTCAACAGGAGCCAAAGCTACAAATATAGAGTGGTCGGTTAGCTGCATACGCTTGCCATTTACCCTGATGAAGTTCTCTGCCGTCCCTGTTTTAGCCGCAATATTTATGCCATCTATCTGGGTACGCCGTGCCGTACCGGCTAAGTACGCCATATTCATTCCTCTGATGATAGGGTCAAAATGTTTAGGGTCGATGGTAGTATGTTTAGGCTCAGTATATTCCTTAAAAGGAGTTACCTTATTGTCTATCTTCTTCACAATGTGAGGGGTGTAGTAATAGCCTTTATTAGCTATGGCTGCCATTACATTGGCAAGCTGTATAGGGGTGGTAAGTATCTCGCCCTGCCCAATAGCGTTAGAAATGTTAGAAGTGCCATTCCACCGTCCTTTGCCGTATTGCTTATTGTAGAGGTTGATGTCGGGCACCTTCCCAGGGGTACCTGTAGGCAAATCAGAACCTAAGAAGTTACCGAGCCCAAAACTCTTCACGTGGGCAGTCCATTTTTCCATTCCCACTTCCGAAGAAGTTTTCATATCGATAGCCCGCTTATAAGTATTAGCAAAATAGGAATTGCACGATAGGGCAATACCGTATAGCAGGTCGTTCGAACCGCGCCCGCAGTGGCAACGCATTATATGCCCCCCATAGCGATAGCCCCCACCGCAACTGAAAACGCTCTGAGGAGTAATTACCCCCTCTTGCAGCCCTATAAGAGCATTGACCACCTTAAAAGGCGACCCAGGGGGGTACTGCGCCAATAGCGTGCGGTCGTACAAAGGCTTGCCTATAGAGTCGTTATAGAGCGCCGTGTAGTTCTTAGAGCGGTCGCGCCCTACCAACAGACTGGGGTCAAAAGAAGGCGCCGATACCAAAGCGAGTATCTCGCCCGTCTTAGGCTCGATAGCTACTATACCGCCGTGTTTGTGCTGCATCAGCAGTTCGCCATAAGCCTGTAGCCCTATATCTATGGTTAGCTGTAGGGGTTGCCCCATAATAGGCAGGGTGTCGAGCGCTCCATTTTTATAACGCTCTATCGCCGCATTGTGTTTGTCTTTTTGGAAGTATTGTACCCCTTTTTTTGCCGCGCAAAAAAACTCTTCGTACTGCTTCTCTACCCCACTGCGCCCAATGAGCTCTCCCGCCAGATAATAAGGGTTTTTTTCTTCAGTTCCCACTCGTTTACCTCGCTGATGTAGCCCAACACATTACCGGCATTATGGGTCAGATAGCTGCGCAGCATTCGCTTCTGTATATAAAAACCCTCGAATTTGCGCATCTTCTCTTGTAGCACTGCATAGTCGGTGTTAGAGAGCTGATGCACTATTACTGATGGTTTTTTTGCGCGAATAATCTTTGGCTTTCTGTAGTTTTTTTCAGCGAAATCAGCTTTAGAGAGTTCTAATAAGCTGCAGAGTTCGAGGGTATCTAAGTTTTTTTCACTTCACTGGGTATCACCATCACGTCATAAGCAGGCTGATTAGAGACCAGCATCCCGCCATTGCGGTCGTATATATAGCCGCGTTCAGGATAGTCGTATACCGTTTCGATAGCGATATTGTCGATACCAGAAGTATTCTCATCGTGATAAACCACTTGCAAGAAGAACAGGCGCAAGATTATCACAATGGTTGTAAATAATATGATGAATGGCAACAGAAATTTTTCTCATTTTTTTACTTTTTACTAAACAGATAAATGTATAGCAAACAAAACAATGATGGTGAATACTGAGGCACAAATGATTTTTTTACAAGGGTAATCAGTACGTGATTAAAGTTGAAAAATCTCTAAAAAAATAGAATAATATGTGGTGTAACACCACCATCAGAGTGGTATAACTAAACACTTTGGTAAACGGATAGGCCAAAAGGTCTAACTCTTGGTACTCAAAAATTCTTGCCAAACACAAGGTGCAAGATAGGCGAGCGCCAATAAGCTATAAACACACTACTGGCAGCGTGCAAGCCACCTGTATTAGAAAAACATATCTATACAGAGCCCCAACAAAAAAGCTGTCAGCAGATAGGGTACCCTATTCTCTCTATAAGGAGCTGCCAATAGGTAAACGATGTAAATCATCGGGTTTACATACCCCCAATAAGCTACATTGTTAAAAATAAGCACCTGCAACAATACCAATACTACAAAGAGAAATGTATTTTTTTACTATAGGGTGATTCATTTGCTGTCTTGTTTTTTTCAATTGCCTTTACGGCAGTGCGGTCGGTATCTTCTATGATATATACGTAGTCGAGGTTAGACATATCGGTAAAAAGCTGTACATCGATAATGTAAGTATTATCGTGCTGACTTTTCTGATAATGTACTATTTTGCCAATAGGTATCCCTTTAGGGAAGATGTTAGACATTCCCCTGTTACTATAGTATCGCCGTATTGTATAGGCGCAATATTAGGCACTTCCAATAGCTGCACTTTTATTCAATGATTGGGCATCCCAATGTAGCGAACCGAAATGGCGGGTGCGTTTTATCATCGCATTAAGGGCTGATTTTGTGTTTAGCACACTCTGCACGGTAGCAAATCGGCCAGAGGTATTCTCTACTATCCCCACTATCCCTTGTGGCGAGACTACCCCCATATCTTGCTTCACTCCGTCATTGCTACCTTTGTCTATAGTTAAATAGTTTTTGTGCAATCTAAAGCTATTCTTTATCACATTGGCAGTAAGCACCTTGAAGCGCAAAGTGTCAGCGTGAGCAAAGGTAAGCGAATCGGTATGAGATAAAGCGCTGACCTGCTGCTGTAGCTGTAATAACTCTTTGCGAAGGGTGCGATTTTCCTCGCTGAGCAACTCGTTTTGGCTTCTGAGGTTGAAATACTGCGCCCAATAGTTAGAAAAGCCGTACAGTTTGCCACTAATAGCATTAGCCGAATGCAGATAAGCACTCTGTGAATAGTAATTACTTTTGAACACTAAGCTAATAGACAGCCCAAAGAGTAGCAAAAACAGTAAGAAGTCCCTCGAACGAATAAAGAACTGTATGATTTGATTCACTATTTAAGCAATATACTCTTAAATTTATTAATATTCTTTAGGGTGATACCCGTACCGCGTACTACTGCGCGCAATGGGTCTTCGGCAACATATACAGGCAAATCCGTTTTAAGCGAAATACGTTTGTCTAAACCGCGTAGCATCGCGCCACCGCCTGCCATATAGATACCTGTATTATAGATGTCGGCAGCAAGCTCAGGAGGCGTTTGCGAAAGCGTTTCCATAATAGCGTCTTCTATACGCAAAATCGACTTGTCTAACGCCTTTACCATTTCGCGGTACGATACCTGTACCTGCTTAGGCTTACCGGTTAGCAGGTCGCGACCTTGCACCATAATATCTTCAGGCGGTGCATCAAGGTCTTCAATAGCTGCTCCTACTGTTATTTTGATGTTTTCAGCCGTACTTTCGCCTACGTATAGGTTGTGCTGAGTACGCATATAATGCACTATATCAGAGCTGAATATATCTCCTGCAATCTTCACGGACTTATCGCAAACGATACCGCCAAGCGCAATAACAGCAATCTCGGTAGTACCCCTCCCTATATCTATAATCATATTACCTTTAGGCTGCATAATATCGAGCCCAATACCTATCGCGGCTGCCATAGGTTCGTGTACTAAGTAAATATCTTTTCCGTTTACACGTTCGCACGACTCGCGTACCGCACGTGTTTCAACCTCGGTAATGCCTGAAGGAATACACACCACCATACGGAGTGAAGGCGAAAAGAAGCGCTTTTTAAGAGCAGGAATACTCTTGATGAGCATACTAATCATCTGCTCAGAAGCGTCGAAATCGGCGATAACACCGTCTTTTAGCGGACGAATAGTGCTAATGCTGGGGTGTGTTTTCCCCTGCATAAGGCGTGCTTCTTGCCCTACGGCTATAATTTTTTTAGTGTTTCTATCTAAAGCTACGATAGAAGGACTATCCACTACTACCCTATCATTATGGATAATTAGGGTGTTAGCAGTACCCAAGTCAATGGCTATTTCTTCAGTTAAGAAATCAAAAACCCATATTATGTACTTTCTATTAATGTATATATCTTGATAATCAGTTATTTAAGTGTTTTTTTAGGACACTATTCTTAGCGGGTGCAATTTTACGAATTTTTTTGAGATGAGCAAAAAGACATAAAATAATTTGCCAATTAGCAAATTTACTAATTCAGAATTTTTTTCTTTTTGTACTTACCCTTTATAAAGGATATACCTACCCTTTAGGATGAGCGAAGGATGAGCGAAGGAAAGTCGACGAGCTAACGCAGCCGAGTATGTGACGAAAGATTACCGAAAAAAATAACTATCTAATAAATTGTCAAACGCCAGAAAAAAATATTCTTTGAGGTATCAAAAATAATTTCATATATTTGCACTCTGAGAATTAATGCATTATGGAATTATTTAAAGGACAAAAGCCTCTTAGAGTTTACAGAACGCTTTAAAACAGACTTAGATTGCGAAGAATATTTAGCTTCTTTAAAAATCGAAAGATGGATATTGCTGTCGCAAATGTGGTCATAAAAAAAATATAAAAATCGGAAAAAGATTTTTTTCGCGTACTTGTAATATCTGTGGAGATTAGGAGAGAAAATTATGCAGGTAAAATTAGATAAAAATTTCAGAGTGGACGACTACGGGATTCAAGCTAAGCAACGGTGCCTATCAATATGCTCCCATAAATGCAAAAAATCATTTTGCACGAGGAAAAGACGAATTTGTTATCTGGAGCAGCGGCAATGACGGCAATAGCTACGGTATCATTTGGATAAAGGCGGGGCAATGGTCATTCATTCCATCTCCCGCACAAAAGAAAAAGCTGGAATAAGCCCGTTTTGTTGGATACAGGTTCCGATATTTTAATTATTAGCAGAGAAGACTAAAAAAGTCTGGTGGGTGTCGTCTCCTGAGCAGAAACCGTGCGAAGTAGTAAGTAAAAACTTGTGTGCCGCAGAGAATATCACGGAGATTTCCACACTTGGCGAAAAACGGGGTTTATCCGATTATTTGTCGTGTAGACGGAGAGGTGTTTGCCGCAAATAGTTTTACCTCTCTACACTATGAAAATGAGACACATACGCTGCATTGGGACAAGCAACTCACCCCTGTGTTTACAAATAAAAAAGTCCGAAGCAATTTTATGTTATCCTTAGGACGGGCAGAGGGTATGTATCACAAAATGGATTTTTAGTTACTCTTATCCCCAGATAGGCAGCCTTATGATAAAAAGATAATTCGATTTATGCCTTCGTGGAAGCGGATACGATAAATCCTTGCAGCTTATCACAATTCAAGTATTATTGGTACCTCGAACTCACCCAAGATGGTATCTACAAGAGGAAAATATGGGGAAAGGAAAAATTAGAAAAGCTTGCACAAAAACAAGGCTTGAGGGGAAAATTCAGCGCCCAAAAAGAATATCTAATCCTGTCTCCGATTTTTAAGACAGATGAATGGAAAGGGAAACAAAAACTGTTGAGATTGTCTGACCTAGAGCTTCTGGATATTACATTTCCAAGAGGATATTCCAAATTCAGAATTATGGATATTTGGGATAATCACGTATTTATCAGCGACGAGTCAGAGCGTATCACCCTCTGCAAAATGGTGGTATAGATGATTTTTTTAGAAAAGAAGTGGTTATGTATAAAAATATTTGCGACGGCATTTTGGTTACAGTGTCCTTTTACACAAGCAGTAAAACAGGCACTTAAAAAGCGAACAACTACAAGCCTCTTCCGAGCGGAGAGGCTTTTTTGTATTTATTAAATAATAGCAAAAGCTACTCATTTGCTGATTGACATATTTGCTAATTGGCAAATTATTCGTATCTTTGCCGTGTAGAATACGAGCGGTTTATTCAACCACCCTGATTTACAGTCACTAATTTATTAATTCAAATTTTTAAAATTGATGAAAAATCATTATCGCCATTGATGGCTATTCCTCTACAGGGAAAAAGTACTACCGCCAAAGCAGTAGCCAAAGCATTAGGCTATGTGTATATTGATACAGGTGCGATGTACCGCGCCGTTACCTACCTCGCTCTAGAGAAAGGCTATGCCTCTACCTCGGGCATTGAGGTAAAACCGCTGATGAAAGCCCTCAGACAGTCAGAAATAAAATTCGTATACAACCCCGAAGTAGGCTTTGCAGAGCTATACCTCAACGGTAAAAATATAGAAAACGACATCCGCAGCATAGATGTAGCCAATTGGGTGAGCGAGATAGCCAAACAACCCGAAATACGCACTTACTTAGTAAACCTACAACGTAAGATGGGCGAACAAAAAGGCGTAGTAATGGACGGTCGGGATATTGGGACAGTGGTATTCCCCAATGCTGAACTAAAAATATTTATGACCGCCAGCGAACAAGTACGTGCTGAGCGCCGTTATAACGAACTGCAAAGCAAAGGCGACAACACCTCTTTTGCCGAAGTGCTTGCCAACATACAGCACCGCGACCATATCGACACCACTCGCAAAGAGTCGCCCCTAAAGAAAGCCGATGATGCTATTGTTATCGACAACACCCACCTAACCATCGACCAACAAGTAGAAAAAATACTATCTTTGGTTAATAATAAATAAAAGACAAAAATAAAAATATGTGTGAACACAATTGCTCTTGTGGCGGAGCGCGCCACAACTGGACAAAAGAAGAAATTATCGCTATCTATAACAAACCCCTAATGGACTTGTCTCTACGAAGCAGCGACCGTACACCGCAAGTATCACGACCCTAACTCGGTGCAAGTCTCTACCCTACTCTCTATCAAGACAGGGGGCTGCTCAGAAGACTGTGCTTACTGTCCGCAGTCGGCACGCTACGAAACAGAGGTAAAAATAGACAACGCCGATATGATGAGCGTTACCCACGTGAAAGCACAAGCGCTGCGTGCTAAATCGGCAGGGGCTTCGCGCGTGTGTATGGGGGCAGCGTGGCGCAATGTAAAAGATGGTCCGGAATTTGAGCAAGTACTGGAAATGGTACGTACTATCAACAAACTTGATATGGAAGTGTGCTGCACCCTTGGTATGCTAACCGAAAACCAAGCCAAACGCCTTGCCGAAGCTGGCTTGTACGCCTACAATCACAACCTCGACACCTCAGAAGAATACTACAAAGAGATTATCTCTACCCGCAGCTATGAAGACCGTCTGAAAACGATTGACAACGTGCGCAAGACTAATATCACCGTATGTAGTGGGGGTATTATAGGTATGGGCGAATCATTAGAAGACCGAGCTGGTATGTTGGTAGCCTTATCTACGCTTAATCCGCAGCCTGAGTCAGTGCCTATCAACGCTTTAGTACCCGTAGAAGGCACTCCTTTAGAAGATTGCAAGCCGGTAGATATATTCGAGATGGTGCGTATGGTGGCCACCGCGCGTATCGTGATGCCAGAGTCGCAAGTACGCCTATCAGCCGGACGTACCCAAATGAGCCAAGAGGGACAAGCCTTGTGTTTCTTTGCGGGGGCTAACTCTATCTTTGCAGGCGACAAGCTGCTGACCACCCCTAACCCTGACATCAATGAGGATATGCAAATGCTCGGCGTACTGGGTATGCGCATACAAAAAGCCTTTCGAAACGCACCCACAACCACAAACCGTAGAAGCAGCTGACTCGCAGTACCATTCGTTAGAGAAAACCCTAAATGGACGCGTCCTAACCATAAGATAGAGCGCAACGAAGAGAAGAAAAAAATGGTAAAATTAGCGTAAACTGATTTGCCAATAAAAATAGAAAATAATGTATACTATCAATTTTCAAACCCCACAGTTTTTTTAACTAATAGCGAAGGAAATTCTTTTGCTTTTAATACCCGCTGAAGAATACCGCGAGCTATTGAGTTTGGTAGAAATGTATGAGGAAATGGAAGATATTCGCACCGCCAGAGAGGCACGAGAAAATCCAAGTCCTGCTGAACCTATTGATGTTTTTTTGAAAGAGTAGAAAAAAATACAGAAGAGAAAATGGTATCAGCTAAAAAAATATACTGTTATAATTGTTAAAAAAAGCTGATAAGTTCTTTAACTCTCTGCCTGAACCTCAATTTTCAGCTTTGAAAAAGGCAATAAACGCTCTTGCTGATGATCCTCGTCCCTTTGGTTATATCAAACTGACAGGAGAAAGTTCATACCGAATACGTGTGGGCGATTATCGTATTATTTACAATATTTTTTTGAGGATATTATAACTGTAGAAGTTATAAACATCAATCACCGAAAAGAGGTGTATAAAAAGAAAATAATATGAACTCTGAGATTCTAAAAAGAAATCATTACTACCCCTGATGCCTTATGGTAAATATAAGGGTGTTATGATAGCTGATTTGCCCTCTCATTATCTCGAGTGGTTTAGCACTCAAGGCTTCCCGAAAGGCAAATTGGGTATGCTCTTAGCTACTACTTTCGAGATAAAAACTAACGGACTACAAGAGATTATTGATAATCTGAAGTCGTTAGTGGTTAGTTGCTAGTCGTTAGATTATTAAAAAAATTATAATTCAAAAAATGTTACTAAAAGAAAATAAATGGGAAGCAACCTACCTTTGGGGAAGGTTGCTTTTTTTGCTGAAAAACGCCACCCTTACAGGCGATGTACAGTTAGGCGACCATTGCACCGTATGGTACAACGCCGTAGTGCGCGGCGACGTTAATAGCATTCGCATAGGCAACAATACTAATATTCAAGATGGAGTGGTTATCCACGCTACCTACCAAACACACCCTACTACTATAGGTAACAATGTATCTATAGGGCATAATGCTATAGTACACGGCTGCACCATAGAAGATAATGTACTGATAGGAATGGGCAGCATAGTGATGGACGGCTGTGTGGTAGAAAGCGACAGTATTATAGCGGCAGGAGCTGTAGTGCCCCCCAATACTCATATAGAGCGAGGAAGTCTGTATGCTGGAATACCCGCCAAAAAGCTAAAAGATACGACCGAGGCGCAGAAAGCCCTCATACGCCGTACCGCCACTAACTACCCTAAATACGCTAGTTGGATAGATAAAGAAGAAAATACTAAAGACTGACAATGAAGTAATTAGCTATATTGTTTGAAAATTATTCTATATATTATTTTTGATATATTCAAAATAATATATATCTTTGCCCCGTATTTAAACAGAAACATTATAGCAGTGTTTTTTTATATTTCGTTTGCAGTTCATCGTTTTGGGGGTATTTCTTTTTTTAGTGTTTTTTTATAGTTGTTACCTACTCCTTCAAATTGTGAATTAGTTAGTTTTAAATAAAAAAAGTCCGGCGCGATGCTGGACTTTTTGCTATTTAGTCACCATAAATTTGCTAATTAACAAATTAGTTGTATCTTTGCCATTATTTTTTTAATTTAAAAAAAGAACAATGAAAAAGAATTATTTTTAACAGCAGTGCTATTGTTTTTTTCGCTGGTAAAACATTCGCACAAGACGATTTTTCCTAAACACGAAGTAAATCTTAACATCTTGAATGTTATATGGTTATCTTCTGTAGAGTTAGGATATGAGCATTATATCGCCTTTAACCAATCGATAGAAGGTGAGATTTTTTTATCAATGACCGTTTCTCTTTCTTTCCTCGTAAAGAAGGGGAAAAATTTAATGCTACAAGTATCAAAGTAGGGTATAACTACTACTTCGATTTAGACGGCAACTCTGGTCCGTACATTAATCCTTTTATCAAACAACGTTTTGGAAATTTCAAATACGAAGATGGCACCAAAAACAAGTCTTAACAGCTTTATATTAGGTATAGGGGCTGGTTATCAGTGGAATTACAACGATACTTTTTATCATTGCACCCTATGCTAACATAGCACGCAACTTCGGTAAAGGAGTAAATAACGATAGTAAATTCTGGGCTATCGAACCTAACTTAGGTATCAAAATAGGCTATAAATTTTAATAATCTTTTTTTCTAATAATCATACAGGCAGTGAAGCTTTCGGCTCGCTGCTTGTTTTTTTAGCGTGTATAAGAGGTGTTAGCTATACAATCAGCTGTATATCTAGTATACAATCAGGAGGGATTAAGCATAAAAAAATTTGAGATAAAAGAATTTTTTTATTTTATACTGATAATGAGTATTTTACAAATATTTATATAAAAGATTACAAGTTTGGCACGCTATTTTTCTATATAGATAGCGTAACTGGCAGACGGGATGTTAGTTGGGTTACAGTAGTGCATTTTTAAATATAATAAATGATAAACTAATATTGCTTGAAAAAAACTGAATTAAACAAAAATTACTGAAATTGCTATAAGAAACATTGTTAGATAAAAAAATTAAATTACATTCATTAAAACATTTATTTTTTTGGAAAAATACTTAAACAAATCCTATCATCATTATATTCATTTCATTAAAAACAAAGTATTGAAAAAAATTAAATTACTAAAAGTCATTTATTAGAACTAAAGTATTAATTTTTGGAGTTAGTAGTAGTATTTATATGCATTGTGAAAAAAAGGCTCTCCTTAACAAAGGAGGGTCTTTTTTTATTAATTGCTAATTGTCAATTAATAATTATTTTTGTATCTTTGCCGCATAATAAACTTAATAATATTTTCAGTTATGAAAAAAATCGTACTTAGTATGGCTATGATAGCAAGTATCGCTTTGGTAGGGTGTGAGAACACCAACTCTCAGCAAGGAGCTGATACCGCTTCTGCCACTACTGAACAAGCTGCTGTAGAAACTCCTGAAGCTCAAGTTGCTTATGCTTATACAGTAGACCCTACCTCGGTAGTAGAATGGGTAGGCTCTAAGCCAGCAGGGAAACATCACGGTACTGTGAATGTGACTTCTGGTGGTGTAAACGTTGAAAACGGCGCTATCACTAAAGCTGAATTTGTACTTGATATGGGTACTATCACTGTACTTGACCTGAAAGCTGGCGATGGCAAAGAAGCCCTTGAAGCACACCTAAAAAGGTACTGACCCTGAGAAAGTAGACCACTTTTTTTCAACATAAAAGAGTATCCTACCGCTTCTTTTTGTTTTTCAAAAAGTTTTTGACGGCAAAAAAACCTTACAGGCGACCTTACTATCAAAGGTAAAAACCAAAGAGATTTCTTTCCCTGCAACTGTAGCTGTTAGCGATAACGCAGTGGAAATTAGCTCTGAGCCTTTTTAAAAATTAACCGTGTAGATTTCGGAGTAAACTACGGTTCTAAATCGGTTTTTGATGACCTTAAAGATAAGTTCATCAATGACGATATAGAGTTAGTAGTGAAAGCTAAAAGCTACTAAATACTGTAAACCTATAAAAAGGCAGTAGTTGCTACTGCTGCCTTTTTATTTAAATATATGATTGAACCAATATCCATAGTTATAATACTGACTACCCTTGTGCTGTCGGCTTTTTTCAGGATTTGAGATTGCGTATGTATCTTCTAACAAAGTACACATCGAAATTCTAAAGAAGCAAGAGGGGCTGATAGCGAATATACTTACGCGACTGACTCATCGCCCATCTAAACTGCTGGCTACTATGCTTGTAGGCAATAATGTAGCCTTAGTAGTGTACGGTTTTGAAATGGGTAAGGTGATGACGCTACTTCTTCCTCCTTTTTTTCAGAATGTACTGTGGCATACCATTATTTCTACTCTGATTATCCTTATCACGGCAGAGTTTATGCCTAAAGTTTTCTTTCAAATCTACGCTAACCAATTGCTAAAACTCTTTGCGATACCTGCTTACTTTTTTTATCTACTCTTCTATCCGTTTTCGAGTTTTATTATATGGATTTCAGACTTCGTACTGCGGGTGTGTTTTAAAACCAAAGGCGATTATGTGCCACTTTCATTTACCAAAGTAGAGTTAGTAGATTACATCTCAGAGCAAATGGGCAATGTACCTAAAAAAGAAGAGGTAGATGCTGAAGTACAGATGTTTCAGAATGCACTGGAGTTTTCTGGAGTAAAAAGCACGCGAGATTATGATACCGCGCACGGAGATAGTAGCGGTAGACCTAAATGAAACTATTGAGAACCTAATAGCTACTTTTGTTTCATCTGGATTTTCTAAAATATTGATTTACAATGAGAATATAGACGATATAGTAGGGTATGTGCATTCTTTTGATATGTTTAAAAAAACCTAAAACTATCAAAGAAGTGCTTATACCTGTAGTAACGATTCCGGAGACGATACAGATAAATGAAGTCCTCAACCTGCTAATGCGCAAGCGCAAGAGTATGGCGGTGGTATTGGACGAGTATGGTGGTACTTCAGGCATCGTTACCTTAGAAGATATAGTTGAAGAGCTATTTGGCGAAATAGAAGACGAACACGACAAAGATAAATTTATAGAAGAAAAAAATATCAGATGATGAATACCTATTTTTCAGCGCGATTAGAGGTAGATTACATCAACGAAACTTATCATTTGAACTTGCCTGAGAGCGAAGAGTACGAAACGCTATCGGGACTTATTCTTTTGCATACGGAAGAGATTCCTACACAAGGGGAAACGATAAGTTTACCTCCTTTTGTGTTTTTCGATAGAGGCTTGTTCGCAAACCAGAATAGAAACCGTAAGAGTATTCATCAAGGAAAATGATGAATAAATGAAATAGCTAAATTAAACTTTTTATATGGAACAAGTATATTTTTTTATGCTTTTTGTCTTTGCAGTACTCGCTATCATCGACTTGACGGTAGGGGTAAGCAATGACGCAGGAAATTTCTTAAACTCGGCTGTGGGTTCGAAAGTAGCAACCCTACGCACTATTATGATAGTAGCCAGTGTAGGGGTAGCCATAGGGGCTATTTTTCTCGAGTGGGATGATGGAAATTGCGCGGAAAGGGATATTCAACCCCTCTCAATTCTACTTTGATGAGGTAATGGTTATCTTTATGTCGGTCATTTTGGCTGATATACTGCTGCTTGACCTTTTCAACACCATTGGGCTGCCCACTTCTACCACTGTTTCTATCGTATTTGAGCTTTTTAGGAGCGGCTATGTGCGTGGCTTTTTATCAAAAACCCTACAAGCAGATCAGCCTTTTAAGCGATATTTATAACTATATCAATACTACTGAAGCAAGAAAAAAATTATTTTTAGGTATCTTCGTTTCGGTAGCGATTGCCTTTGTGGTGGGGGCTATCGTGCAGTATTTTTGCACGCTTGGTATTTTTCGTTCCGTTATGAAAAAGAGTATCAAATATATAGGAGGTGTATTCGGAGGTTTTTCGCTTACTGCCCTTTCTTATTTTATTATCTTCAAAGGACTTAAAGACGTTACTTTTATCCCTAAAACAGCCATAGAGTGGATGAATGATAATATAGGAATGCTGCTAATAGGTTGCTTAGTATTCTATAGCATACTCGCACATTCTTATACGTATGGGCGTAAATATATTTAGAATTATCATCCTCAGTGGTACGTTTGCCCTTTCGATGGCATTTGCAGGCAACGACTTGGTGAACTTTATAGGGGTGCCTGTCGCCGCTTATCAGTCGTATGACATATGGCACAATAGCGGGGTAGCCCATAATGCTTTGGAGATGACAGCATTAGGCAGTGGACAGATGAGTACCCCTACAGCTATTTTGCTTTTAACAGGCTCTATAATGATTCTGACGCTTTGGTTCTCAAAAAAAGCCCACCACGTAATACAAACAGGGGTAAATCTCTCGCGTCAGAGCGAAGGAGCAGAGCAGTTTTCGGCTAACTTCTTATCTCGCTTTCTGGTGCGCATCACAGTAGGTACCGCTAACTTTATAGAGTTTATAACCCCTAAGAGCATCAGCAGGAAGATAGATAAGCGTTTTGAAAAGCCTGCCCCTAATCCCGATATAAAAGAAGAAGACCTTCCGGCATTCGACTTGGTAAGGGCTGCGATTAACTTGGTGGTATCGAGTAGCCTAATAGCAATTGGTACTTCACTAAAACAACCTCTTTCTACTACCTACGTTACCTTTATGGTGGCGATGGGGTCTTCATTAGCCGACAGAGCTTGGGGTCGCGATAGTGCCGTATATAGGGTTGCTGGGGTACTAAACGTAGTAGGTGGTTGGTTTTTAACGGCTATAGTGGCTTGCATAGGAGCGTTTATAGTAGCAGGTATATTGTACTACGGCAGCGTTATAGGACTTATTGTGATGATTTTCGTAGTAGGCTTCTTGTTGATACGCAACGCAATAGCTTACCGAAACAAACAACGAGCCCAGTCGCAAGGGCGACACTTCCATCGCGCTGACTTGGCTACCATAGGCGGCGTTATTAAAGAAAGTTCTACTTATGTATCAGACACTATTTCCCGCATAGACCAACTATATAGTAAAGTGGTGAAAAATCTTGGCACACAAGACCTCAGCAAGCTGACAAAGAACAAGAAGAACGCCAAAAAATTAGAGAAAGAGTTAGATGAGATGAAAGGGAATGTATACTACTTTATCAAGTCGCTGACAGAAAGTTCAGTAGCTTCGAGCAAGTTTTATATTCTTATCTTAGATTACTTGCAAGATATGGCACAATGTATGACGGCTATCACGCTAAATAGTTATGAGCACGTAAACAACAATCATAAGAACCTGAAGTTTAATCAGCTCCGCGACCTGAAGAGTATATCAGACAAGATGGAAGAGGTATTTAAGGCAGAGGCTGAAATATTTAAAGGGAAGATTATTCTAAGTTGCACACTATCTTAGCTGATTGTCGTAATCTGAAAGATGAGGTGTCTAAAATGGTGCAAAAAGCAGATAGACCGTATTCGCACTACTGAAACAAGCCAGAAAACTACTAAGTTGTACTTCAGTATCTTATTAGAGACCAATGCGCTTATCAGAGCAAATAACAACCTAATGATGCAGTTTGACGAATATCAAAAACAGCAAGCACGCAAGAAGCGACCTCTGAACCTTAAAGAAGTACAATCAAACTACAATAAATAATATAAAAAAATAGGCTGCCTCATTAGGCAGCCTATTTTTTTATGGCGTTATAAATCTTATTTCTCTTGTTTTTTTAAGCAAGCGACGAGCTGCTTCAGAAGCTGCTATAAGTCCTCCTGCCGACATAATAACGTCTTTTAATACCAAACGTCCAGCTCCTGATAAGTAAGGGAAACCATAAGCTGGTGTAGGCATATCTCCTCCTAAATTAGGTACGTACACTTCAGGTGTAGTGATAAGGAATGAAAGAGTAACAATGCTCATACCAAAGGTAAGCAAACCTCCTATCACACCAATCTTAGGTGACCAAATACCTAATAGAGTAAGCAACCCAATAAGGCAGATAAAAGTTCCTAAACCGTAAGAAAAAACATAGGTGCCATTTTCTTTGTGCCACTCTATATTGGCTTTCACCATCTTACCTTCAGGGTTTTTGTGCAGCTTGTATTGAGCTACTTCTTTACCTTTATTAGCTTCGCCTGTTACGCCGTTTTTCGTCTATAGCAGTTTTGCCAGAGTTAGCATAGAAAAAGCTCATAAAAGGGCTGTTAGTTACAAATGGTACGATACCATCAGCTTCGTATTGGCATACTTTCAATCCGCCAATCCACGCCATTACAATAAAGATAGCGACTCTAATGTAGTTTACAAAGCAACGTTCGCTACCTGCTAAAAATGATAATAACTTTTTGCATAATAATTACTGTTTTTTTAATTACTTATTTCGGGGGCAAAGGTACAACAATTTAAGTAGATAAGAATGGATAAAAAAAGTCCATTACATAGACTTTTCTGCCACGATTGAAATACCTACGTGTTCGCGGAAGCTTTTAGGCGATACTCCTACGTGTTTTTTGAAGAATCTGCTGAAGTAAAAAGGATCGTCAAAATTAAGGTAGAAAGCTACCTCTTTAATAGATTTATAGGTGAGGTGCAACTGTTTTTTGGCTTCAAGCACCAAACGTTCTTGTAGCAACTGGGTAGGCGTCTTACCGAGTTGCTTTTTTATTTTCTTGCTGAAACTATCTGGAGTCAGGTACAACGCTTCTGCATAAAAAGGTAGTTCGCGCTGGTCTATAAAATGCGTTTCTAACAATTGTTGAAAGTCTGTAGCCAAACGGTGGTCTGCCTCTGTAGGAACCTCTTCTATTTGTTCGCCTTTGGCTTTGCTCGAGAGTGCTAAGATTAGCTGTAGATAAGAGCGCAATACCGCTTCAGAATAAGGAGAGTGACTAGCCACCTCAGCCTCTATACGAGTAAAAAGTGTCTGTATTTCAGCATAAACACTCTCACTAACAGTTATATGTGGCTGCAAGAATAGCGCATTGAAGAGCAACCCATTGCAGGCTACTTCTTTTTTGTGATATTCTATACAGTAAAAAAATCACCGTGAAACTGCAATAGTACCGCCTCTTTATGGCTAGCGGCTACCCACTGAAAATACTGAAAAGGCGTAAGAAAAAGCAGCGTATTACCTTTGTAAGAATAAGGAGTCCCATCTACTACAAAATTGCCTTCCCCTTGCAACATATAAATACAATAATTCTCCACACGCACTGGTGCGGTGGAGAATGTTGTTCTGTTATATGTTTGATAGCTACTTTCAAAAAGTAGTATCGTTTTTATTCGTTAATAGCTTGAATACCTGGTAATACTAACCCTTCAAGGCTTTCGAGCATTGCACCACCACCGGTAGATACATAGCTTACCTTGTTTTCAAAGCCAAATTGTTTCACCGCTGCTACTGAGTCACCACCTCCTACAAGCGAGAAAGCTCCGTTTTTAGTAGCTTCAGCTACAAAATTACCTACTTCTATAGTCCCTTTAGCAAAAGTAGGCAACTCAAATACTCCTACAGGCCCATTCCAAAGAATAGTTTTAGATTTTAGAAGTACTTGTCTGATGTTTTTCAAGGGTTTTAGGCCCTGCATCAAGACCTTCCCATCCATCAGGTACAGCATTTACTGGTACTACTTGGGTTTTAGCATTGTTGTCGAAAGCATCAGCAGCTACCACATCTATAGGTAAGTGTACTTCTACCCCTTTAGCTTTTGCTTTAGCCAAAATATCAAGAGCGAGTTCTTGTTTATCGTCTTCGCAGATAGAATTACCTATCTTACCGCCTTGAGCTTTAATAAAGGTATACGCCATACCTCCACCGATGATAAGGTGGTTCACTTTATCTAAAAATATTTTTCAATAATAGTGATTTTAGATGATACTTTTAGAGCCTCCTAAGATAGCAGTTACAGGTTTTTCACCTGATTTCATCACTTTGTCGATACTTTCAATCTCTTTAGCAAGAAGATAACCAAAGCATTTGCGTTCTGGGAAGAATTTTGCTACAATAGTTGTAGAAGCGTGAGCACGGTGAGCTGTACCAAAAGCATCGTTCACATAAATATCGCCGAGCTTAGCCAACTCTTTAGAGAAACCTTCATCACCTTTTTTTCTTCTTCTTTGTGATAACGTAGGTTTTTCTAATAATATTACACTACCAGCAGGAGCTGCGGCTACGGCTTTCTCAGCTACTTCGCCTACGCAATCTTCTACGAAAATCACTTTCTTGCCCAATACTTTCTCTACTTCACCCTACGATGTGGCGTAATGAATACTTATCGTTGCGCTCTCCTTTAGGACGACCTAAGTGGCTCATTAGCACTACTGTTCCGCCGTCGTTTAAGATTTTTGCTGATAGTAGGTTTAGCAGCCTCAATACGGGTATTGTCGGTTACTTTGAAGTTTTTCATCTAAAGGCACGTTAAAAATCCACACGAATAAGGGCTTTTTTTGCCTGCAAAATTAAAAATTGTCTATGGTTCTCATATATCTTATATATTTAAAAATATTATTATATTTTTTTCAAGCTACAAAGGTACAAAAAAATAATCTTAATAAGCAAATTACTTTATGGTTCGCAAATACTCCAACACTTCTCTGGCTTGTTGCTCAGTTAAATGCTGGTTTAGCATTATGCTGCCGTACTCTTCTAACTGTGCTTTGGCTATAGGGTCTTCTTTTATCATCTGCTCCGGATTCAGTATCATATTCATCAACCATTCAGGAGTGCGATAATCGGTTAGCCCTGCCATTGCTGGCCCTATAAGTCGTTTAGTAGGACGGTGACAAGCCATACAATATTGGTTAAACGTAGCCTCTCCTTTGGCTGCCATAGCGGCATCAGGAGTGTCAGCTAAAGGGGGAGTGATAGTCTTCACTTTCCCTATTCCTTTGTTTGTCTGCCAGTTAGGATATTCAGTAGGTTTTGCTGAAGCCTCTTTAGGTACTTCTGTAGTATTGGCTGTATTTACTGTTTCATTCGCATTATCATTAGCAGAGTTATTATTGTTAGTGCCTCCGCCGCAGCCTACTGCCAAAAAAGCTATAGCTGAGAGTGTGTATAGTGTTTTTTTCATAGTATAGTATTATCTGTTAATAATTTTAGCTACTTCTTTTAGCAAAAATAGCTCGCAATAATGTCAGCACCAGCGCGTTTTATGCTCACTACCTGCTCTAACATTACCGCATCGTGGTCAAGCCAACCATTAGCTGCAGCTGCTTTCAGCATAGCATACTCGCCTGATACTTGGTAAACTGCTACTGGCACCTCGCTCATATTCTTCACTTCGCGCACGATATCTAAATAGCAAAGCCCTGGTTTCACCATCACAATGTCTGCTCCTTCTTCTATGTCCATACGGGTTTCGCGTAGGGCTTCAAGGCGATTGTGATAATCCATTTGATAGGTTTTCTTATCCTTAGGAATATCGTTTTTGGTCTACGGGAGCACTATCGAGCGCATCGCGGAAAGGACCATAAAAAGCCGAAGCATACTTAGCACTGTACGACATTATCCCTACATTCTGAAAGTTATTGTCTTCTAAGGTCTCACGTATCGCCTCTATGCGCCCGTCCATCATATCGCTGGGGGCTACAAAGTCAGCACCTGCTTCAGCGTGCGAAAGTGCCATACCACAGAGGGCTTCTACTGTAGGGTCATTTATTATCTGTCCTTTTTCTACGATACCATCGTGCCCATAAACAGAATAAGGGTCAAGAGCCACGTCAGTCATCACCAACATTTCAGGCACAGCGTTCTTAACGGCTTGTATAGCGCGCTGCATCAGCCCTTTAGGGTTAGAGGCTTCTGTCCCTCTATTGTCTTTTTAAGTCATCTGGTACTTTTACAAATAGAAGTACTGCTTTCAACCCTAAGCTCCAAAGTTCTTTCACTTCTACTGCCAATAGGTCAAGGCTATAGCGGTAATAACCTGGCATCGAAGCTATTTCTTCTTTTACTCCTTTACCTTCTACTACAAATAGGGGCACCATAAAATCATCTGGAGTAATTATAGTTTCTCTTACAAGACTGCGCACAGCTTCATTCTGGCGCAAACGGCGGTTTCTTCTTAATGGATACATCTTTATTAATTATAAATTATTAATCATCAATCTTTTTGCATAAAATAAGCTACTTCTTTTTCAAAAAAATCCCTATCGGATAGCTATGTGCCATAGTGTTGATAAGGTGTATTTCGGCTGGCTGACGGGTTTTTAAGCTGTCCTTTTAACTCTGCTAACGACTGCCAAGGGTCTATCACAGTGTCTTGCAATCCTATGACTATCTGAGTATAAGCAGCGTAATAAGGATTGGATTGTATCGTAGCCGGCAATTCATTTTTATAAGTAAAAGCAGGATTGAAGAGCAAACACGGTTTTAGCAACGCTTGTGCCAGATAGTAAGCCACTAATCCACCAGCACTCGACCCTATAATAGTCGTTACATCGGCATAGTCCCTAACCAATGTTGAAAAAAGGTCGGGGGTATTGCGATAATCGAGCACAGGGGCAACAATCTCTCCGTAGGGAGCCAGCACCGCTCGGCGGTCGTCTTGCAGGGTACTATCAAGCCCGTGTAGGTAAAGAATCTTGGTTGTTGATGTTATCATTTGTTATTGTTTTACAATTTCTATATCTACTTGCAATACGCCTTTGTTTTTATTATCGGTGATACCCATAAAGGCGCGTTTGGTAAGGTCGAGCTCACGCCCTTTAGTAAAAGGCCCTCTATCAGTTACGGTTACTATTACCGATTTACCGTTAGCCCTATTCGTCACTTTTAGCTGAGTGCCAAAGGGCAAAGAGGGGTGAGCTGTAGTGAGTTTATTATTGCTAAATATCGCTCCGCTGGCAGTCTTTCGCCCGTTGAACTTATCGTGGTAATAACTCGCACTCACATCCCTTTTATACACTCCTGTTGGCTTTTTTGCCGTCCCGCAAGCACTCATCATCAAAGCACAACACAAGCATAAGATTACCCTCACAAGTCTTATCTTCATATTCTCATCAATATTTTTATTAGTGTAAAAAAACGATGCCTTAGTTGTCTAAAGCATCGTTCTTATATGTGGTTTATTTTTCCTACTTTTAGCACCCATACCCTAGAGTTTTTTTAAACTCAGGTCGGCGCAATAAGTTTATCATCGCCTCTCCGGCTTCACCTCTCGATGCAAAATGGTTTTTTTCTATGTATAGATAAGTCATCTGATTTTTCTGGGTGTTTAAATGAGAATACTGATAAACCTAACTGACGTACTTTCTTCAGCATATCATAAGCTCCTGAAGGATTGCGATATACCCCTATTACTACATAGTTCCCTTCTGGGATACCTGCTCCTGCAATCTTATCTTCTACCAAAGTCATACGCTCTGTTAGTTGATCTGAAATTGACTTAGGTCTCTTTGGTGCTGGTGGTGGTGTAGTAGGCGTTTTAGTTTCGCTTACTGTCGGAGTGGCTACAGCTGGTTTAGGTTTTTTTCTACCGCTGGTGCTGGCGTAGTAGGCGTTTTAGTTTCGCTTACTGTCGGAGTGGCTACAGCTGGTTTAGGTTTTTCTACCGCTGGTGCTGGCGGTGTAGGTGGCGTAGGCGTTACCTTAGGTGGCTTGATATGGTGTTTACCACCAAACTGATACGAAAGTACTATATCATAACTACCTCCTAATTCCGATACATAAGCCGCTATGCTCTGTTCATAGCCAAACCCTATACTCACGTGGTTGGCTATATTAAAGCCCAGCCCTCCAAAAAGCGCCATATTTTTTTGGTCATAACCGGCATAAGCCCATCCCATTTTTAGCATCAAGCATCACGTGGCCGCCTAACTGAAAGTTATCACTGCTCTTCTTCCCTTTAGCTAAAACGGTCAAAACCGCATCTTCTAAGAAATCGCTATTGCTATCTAACGCGTGGCGATACATCGCGTGGGCAGTAAGCGATTTTTCGTTGAAAGGCACTGCCATTTCTCCAGCCGAAAAAGCGTAATCTAACAGGTTTTCGGCAGTAATACCAAAGTGCATTTCGTTGAAATTAATATCAAAACCCGGTTGTATATTGATAATATTTACCGCCTTAGCATTCTCTATAAGAGGGTCATTCACATTCGCACGCACTTTGCCCTTATCTATGCTACTGCGGGCAAACACGGCATTAATACCCAATCTCAAAAAGTTGTCATCTGATATTTCTACTTGGTGTACATAGTTGCCTAATACACCTGTGTTGGCAAAGATAGAAGCGGTACGCTGAAAGATAAGCCCGTGCGCCATATTATTCCCGTCATCTACTACCGTTTTCTTGCCGGCATCACCGCCCCATTTCTTTCCGTACGATAGCCCAAAGGTATTAAATTTATCCTCTTTAAAGCCCATCCATTGGTTTCGGTGGAAGAAGGTAATCTGCGATTCATTCTTGCCAAAAATCGGGAAAGCAGGGTTCATCAGATAGGTGTTATACTTTACGGCTGTATGTCCTGGCAATTCGTATGGCAAGTAATTACCGTCACTCTGCCCCCAAAAAGGTATTGGGTACAAAAGCACAAACACAAGAACTGTTATTTTTAGATATAATCTTCATCTGTTTCTTTTTACTTTAATAAGGTAATCACTCCTTTTTTTGTTTTTTTCCACATTGCCCCCTTCTATCACATAGATAAACACTAATGAGCGTTTGCCTAATTCTTTATAAGTAGTGCTATCTGGCCAATTGTTCTGATAATTAGTAGTCGAAAGCACCTCTTTTCCTTCCTGACTATAGATGGTCACGCGCACATTAGGGTTGGCAATACATATCAGGTATTACCCAATAGTCGTTTACACCATCAGCATTAGGCGTTACTATATTCGGAATTATTTTTTTACTTCAAAAACATTAATCTCAAAAATCAAGGGTGTTAGCTCCTACTGCCGTACACGATTCTTCTTTTAGTGTATAGCTGCCTGCCATATCTTTCGAAGTGATTCTGAGGGTACTGCCATAGGTCACAGTGCCGTCTGACTTCGTCCAAACAAAGTTATTACCTCCATCAGCTACCAATTGTTGCCCTACATTCACATCTAACTTACGCTCTCTAGCCGAACTGTGTTGAGTGATTTCTACCTGAAACTCCTGTAGCTGTCAGATGTCTTATCTTTAGGTTACCTGTGCGGTAGTTTTCTACCTTTATGTGGGCACGCTTAGGGCAACCTCCGTTATTTATCTCCAAATAGTACTCTCCGGTCTCGCTCACGGTTGCTGTGGGTTGTTCACTACCCAAAGCGGTATCGTTGCGATAGTTAGCACTGGTTACTTTATACCATTTATACGAAAAAAACTATCCGCTACTGACGAACTTGGGTCAAAAACTATCAGAGGCTACAGTTAAAGTTAGCGAACCTCCAGGACATAAGTAAGCGGTAGTCTTCGCTCCTTCTGATGAAGAAATTTCAAAATCAGGAATAGGTGTAAAGGCTATTGTTTTTAGGGTCTGAAACCTTTATAATACTAGTATTGTAAATCACACGCACGGTGTATTGAGCGGCATCAGAGTTGCCCGCACTCGATACTACATAAGTAGGATTCGTTTCACCATATACATCATTACCATCTTTTAGCCCATTGGAAGCTAAAATAACGATAATCTGATTTCTTTACAATCACTTCTTCTCCCGAACTGCTCAATTTTACTTTTATTTGCTGCAATTCAAGAGTAGTTTGTGTGCGTGTTTCGCAATTTACTGAAGCTACAGTACCTACGCGCAATTGCTGAATATCAGAGATGGTTTCAAAATAAACAGGCCCTAAAGTTACTGTATTACCACAAGTACCTGTGTCGGTTAGTTTTACCTGATAAATATCTACTGAAGTAGGCGCAGTACTTATAGTAAGCGAAGTTCCTGTCTCTCCTGTCAATACCGCACCATTTTTTGTCCACTCTATAGTAGGCGATTCCATATTATGCGATACTTTCAGCTCATTAGTTTTTCCTACGTAGAAAATTTCACGAGTAGTCATATCTTCTGCCCAACGTGCTGTTACGTTGTTTTTCCTCACTACTATTGATGATGAAGTAGCAGGACAACCTCCATCATTAGCACTTACTGATACGTGGAATACCCCTGAGACATTGGTACTATACTCAGTAAGCCCTACCCCTTGTGCTACTTGAGCTCCATCTTTATACCAAGTATAGGTAGACGAAGCATTAGCCCCTGTAGTAACGGTCAAAGTTACTGTATCTTGACAATAAGTCAAACTTTCAGTTCCTCCGTTTATCTTTAGCGCATTAGCATCTTTCAACAGAACGCTTATTTCGTTCGAATCGGGTATGCTACTATAGTTAGGTCCTGTTATATTGAGTTTATATTTACCATTTTCTAAGGCGCTATTGAGGGTTATCTCTTTGGTATTAGTGTGTACATTAGCATAACTACCTGTAGTATTCGCCTGCCATTGAAAGGTGAAAAACGAATAATCGGTAGGGTCTACGGTTACCTCATTACTGCCTATTTGCGCTATAATCTTGTCTACCGTTAGGGTTACTCGGTCGTATGTACAATCCTGATAAGCCGATTTTGTTTTGATATTTACTTTGAAGTTATCTGGCTGAGTAAGCTCATATTCAGCCGTTTGCACTGTCACGGGGCAACTACCTGTCTGGCTTACTTCTGCCTTATATCTACCTGCCGAAGTTGTTACCAAAGTAGCTCCTGTCTCACCGCTAATCTCTGTACCATCTTTAAACCATTTATAGGTAGGCGCTTGCGCTGTAGTACTCACCGTAAAAGTCTTATTCTTACCTGGCATTAGCACACTACCTCCTGTAGTATTCAGGGTAGCTGTAATATTATCTTTACGAGTAATCGCTATTTCGTTAGAGCGCACATCACAACTGCCTCCACTTCCTACTTCTACATAATATTTCCCTGCCTTATTATTAGGTGCATTTACTGTATAAGTATTATTGGTAGTCTCATCTAGCTTTACTTTCGACTGCGAGTCCGAAGCGTAGTAATACCAAAAATACTTACTCCCCGTAATAGGAGGAGTAGCTGTAAGCGTAAAGGCTTCTGTAGTACAAACAGCTGTAGCCGAACTACTAAGGGTAACGGTCTGATTGCCTGACACCCCTACTGTGATGTTAGCTGAGCGCGCATTAGTCGCCCCTGAACAAGCGCCGTAATCTATTTCGGCATAATACTTGCCTGCCTCGCTCACCGTATGGGTAGGCGGTGCATCACTTGCCAAAAGTATATTGTTGCCCGATGCGCCTGCTTCTTTCAGCTTATACCATTTATATTTGTAGTTAGACGGATTTTTACCCCTGGCAAAGCAGTAACTTTTTAGCTCTTGTGTATGCCCTGAGCAAAGCGTTACATTGATAGGCGACACGGTTATCTGAGTGGTAACGTCCTGATAATGAACTTCAATCTCTTCCCTCTATTGCTGCCAGCTTCCCAAAAAGCTATTACTTCATTCGACGGACTTGTACTTCTTACCCTTATCTTGTATTTCTTACCTTGGGTAGTCGATGGAAACTGAAATATTACAGGTATCTCACTTCGATTGTTTTTATCCGTAATCGTAGAAAGAGTTGTTGGGTTGTCAAAATTACCATCAGCATCCGAAAGTTCTACGTAATATTTGTTATCAGCGTTAGGGAAAGGAGGTTTCCACGAAACATTTACCCTAAAGCTGTTAAAATCACTCTTAGGGCAAGCATACACAGCAAACCCTAACTTAGCCTGCTTAAGCTCTCCCTGTGTCTGAGCATATAGCTGTACATTGCTAAAGTACAGCAGAAAAGCTACTATTGTGCATGCTAAAAACCTTGTTACTTTCATCTTTTTTTCATTCAAAAATATTATAAAAAAACATTGCTAAATTAGAGTGCCTGCTAAAGCACTATATAAATCGCACAAAAAGTACAAAAAGAACCATATAAAAAAATTCTAATTAATGTCACTTTTTATAAACTACTTGTTCATTTTTTTATACGGCAAAAAAATAATACCATAATGCTCCTCTGCCTTTTTACTTTCCTTTTTAAGTAGCTCATTTTTTTAAAGTGTTTAGACTCTATCAGTGCTCTTCTAAACACTACTGTCTCCCCTGTGAAGTTCTCTGTTTTTTTAGCTATTATTTATGAAGATATTAAGAATAATTTAACGCTACTACCACACCGCTAATGCGAGCTTACTGCTCGTACCTTCCCCATTCTTCCCAGCCCTCCCATATTTCACCTAATCTAGTATAAAAAGAAAAGTCCGATAAAAAAATTATCGGACTTCTTCATTAACCAACCAAAACTTTAAATTATGAAAACTATTATTTGAAGTTTACAATGAGCTACCACCCTCATTGCACTGCAAAGGTACGAATAAAAACCGTACTTGTCAAGTGTATTTTTTTAAGTTTAACAAAAGTTTAATACTAAAAAGGGGCTTATACAGCCCCTTTTTAGCGTAATTTTAATATTGAAAATCTTATGCTTTTTAAGATTTTTATTTACCATTTTTATTTCGCATTGCGCGCCTCTATCCACTCTCTGGCATTGATAAATGCCTCTAACCAAGGACTTACAGCCGCCTTTTTCATTCGGATAATAAGCCCACTGCCGAGGGAATACCGAGCGCTCTATATGGGGCATCGTTACCAAATGTCTTCCCGATTTATCGCACAGCATAGCCGTGTTGTAATCCGAACCATTAGGATTGGCAGGGTATTCTTCATAAGCGTATTTACCTACTATGTTATAAGCGCTTTCTTCTAATGGCAAATGAAAATTTACCCTCTCCGTGCGAAATCCATACTCCTAAAGTACTGCCCGCAAGGCTCGATAACATCACCGAGTTGTTCTCCGGAATCGCTACCGACACAAAGCCGCTTTCGTGCTTGCCACTGTCGTTATGCCACATCTTGCCGTGTTCTGAATGTTCCGGATTGATGACCTCCAACTCCATAAACAGCTGACATCCATTGCATATACCTACTGAAAGAGTATCAGGGCGAGCAAAGAAATTATCCAATGCCTTTTTAGCCTGCTCGTTGTAGAGCAACGCTCCTGCCCAACCTTTGGCACTACCCAATACATCAGAGTTAGAGAAACCGCCAACAGCTCCTATAAACTGTACATCTTCCAAAGTTTCACGTCCGCTGATAAGGTCAGTAGTATGCACATCTTTCACATCAAAACCTGCCAAATAAAGCGTATTTGCCATTTCGCGCTCAGAGTTACTACCCTTCTCGCGTATCACTGCCGCTACTGGGCGTTTGCCTGCAGGGCGAGTAGGTTTTTCACCGGTGAAGTGCGCAGGGAAAGTGTATTGCAGAGGCTGCTCAGAGTAGTTCTGATAACGCTCTGTAGCCTTGTCATTCTTAGTTTGCTGTTTGTCTAATAAATAAGAGGTCAAATACCACACATCGCGCAATTCAGGTATGTTGAAGTGGTATTCTTTCCCAAAGTGAGTAATCGTAAGGGTTTCAGCAGTAGCTACGGTACCTATTTTTAGCGTAATGTATGCCTTGTGCCTCCAAAAAAAGCGCTCTACAGAGGCATCAGCTTGCAATACAAGCCCCTACATTCTCTGCAAAAAAAGCACTTTTTAGCAAGTCTTCTTCACCCAAAGCAGTAAGGTCTACCGTAGCACCCAACTCGTTGTCAGCAAAACACATTTCTAAAAGGGTTGTGATAAGACCTCCACTACCTATGTCGTGCCCCTGCTTGTATTTTTGCCTTCATTTATAAGAGTTTGTACCGCGTCAAAGGCTTTCTTAAAGTAGTTACTATCTCTCACCGTAGGCGCTTCAGTACCTATCTTATTGAGGACTTGAGCAAAAGCCGAACCGCCTAATCGATAGCTATCATCTGATAAATTCAGATAGTAAATAGCCCCTCCGTCTCTCTTCAGTACGGGCTCTACTACCTTTTGCACGTCAGTACAATGAGCCGCTGCCGAGATGATAACAGTACCTGGGGCAATCACATCGCCTCCTTCAGGGTATTTTTTTGTTTCATCGATAGCGAATCTTTCCCCGTAGGGATATTGATTCCCAATTGTATAGCAAAGTCCGAAGCCGCTTCTACCGCTTCGTACAAACGCGCATCTTCGCCTTTGTTGCGACAAGCCCACATCCAGTTGGCAGATAACGATACGCCTTTTAGCCCGCCCTCTAAAGGAGCAAATACTATATTAGTAAGGGCTTCTGCCATCGCATTGCGGCTACCTGCTGTAGGACTGATAAGTGCCGTAAGAGGCGAGTGACCTATGCTAGTAGCAATTCCCTCTTTGCCGTTGTAGTCGAGAGCCATTACCCCTACGTTGTTCAAGGGGAGTTGCAGAGCGCCTGCACATTGCTGTTTGGCTACCTTACCCCCTACACAGCGGTCTACCTTGTTGGTAAGCCAATCTTTACAAGCTACCGACTCTAATTGCAGCACTTGCGACAAATAGGTGTATAGCTGACTTGGGTAGTAAGTAAGCCCTTCGTAAGTGGTAACTACCGTTTCATCGGTCATCACCGTTTTAGGCGAACTGCCAAAAAGGGCGCTAAGGTCTAAGTCCATTGGGTGAGTGCCTTTCTTTGCAGAGGCTATACTGAAATGCTTATCATCAGTTACCACACCCACCTCATACATAGGCGCACGCTCGCGGTCTGCGATAGTTTTTAATTGGGCTATAGCCTTTTCTGGCAATACCAAGCCCATACGCTCTTGCGATTCGTTGCCTATAATCTCTTTGTCTGATAAAGTAGGGTCACCTATAGGCAGTTTATCCAAATCTATTTTACCGCCGGTTTCTTCAATAAGTTCAGAGAGGCAGTTTAGGTGTCCGCCTGCCCCGTGGTCGTGTATCGAGACGATAGGATTCTCGTCTGATTCTACCAATCCGCGGATAGCATTAGCGGCACGTTTTTTTGCATTTCAGGGTTAGAACGCTGCACTGCATTGAGTTCAATACCTGCGCCAAAAGCCCCTGTATTAGCTGACGATACGGCAGCACCCCCCATACCAATGCGGTAGTTTTCACCACCCAAAATAACTATTTTATCACCTTCTTTAGGTGTGTGTTTTATAGCTTGCGAGGCTTTAGCATAGCCTACCCCACCGGCTTGCATAATCACCTTGTCAAAACCTAATTTGTGCCCGCCTTCTTCGTGTTCAAAAGTGAAAAGCGAACCCGTAATCAGCGGCTGACCAAACTTATTGCCAAAATCGCTCGCCCCATTCGAGGCTTTGATAAGGATATCCATAGGCGTTTGATACAACCATTTGCGTTCAGCCATTCCTTGCTCCCCAAGGGCGGTCTTCTTCTAATCGGGGGTAAGCTGTCATATATACGGCTGTACCGGCCAAAGGCAACGAACCTTGTCCGCCTGCCAAGCGGTCGCGTATTTCTCCTCCCGAACCAGTAGCTGCCCCATTGAAAGGCTCCACCGTAGTAGGGAAGTTATGTGTTTCAGCTTTTAGCGAAAGTACTGCCTCAAAAGGTTTAACCTCATAGAAATCAGGTTTGTCAGCACTTTTGGGGGCAAACTGGTCTACGGTAGCCCCTTTGATGAAAGCCACATTGTCTTTATAAGCCGAAACTATGTTATTGGGGTTTTGCTTGCGAAGTCTTTTTGATAAGTTTAAAGAGAGTTGAAGGCTTTTCCTCACCGTCAATTACAAAAGTACCATTGAAGATTTTATGGCGGCAGTGCTCTGAGTTGATTTGCGAGAAGCCAAACACTTCCGAGTCAGTAAGTTTGCGGTTCAGTTGCTTAGAGATTCTCCAAATAAGCGACTTCTTCACGGCTTAGTGCAAGTCCCTCTTGTTGGTTATACGCCCTCAATATCATCTATTTCAAGGGTAGTTTGCGGAGCTATATCGATGGTAAAACTATCCTGAGTAAGGCCGTCGTATCGCTCAAAAAGCATCGGGTCAAAAAGGCGTATCAGGGTCAGTCAGCTCGTGGAATTCCTCAATGCGAGTAATGCCCTGAATATCCATATTCTGGGTGATTTCCACCGCATTGGTACTCAAGGCGTAATCATTGCCGCGCGAGGCCCAACGAAAGAGCCACTAAGTGTAGGTTGGTCAATTTGTTCGGCGTTGCCAAACAGCCATTTCAGTTTATTGAGGTGAGGCTCAGCAAGGGCAGCCTCGACAGCCACCACATAAAGCGTTTTTTTAGGATTTTTTTAAAGAAAAGAAGCATCTTTTTTTCAATTAATAATTTATAAGTAACAGTTTTAAGAGATTGTATTTAACATCAAAAAAATAACCTTCTGTATTTCTGACAGGCGTTCGCTTATAACTTTCATTAAACTTGCGGCAAATGTACAAAACTTTTTTGAATTACGAATGATAATTTTATTTTTATCATCACACACATACCCCCTCACCGAACGTTGAACGAACGATGAGCGAAGGATAAGCGAACAATTAGCGAAGTTTAAGGGAAAAAAATTAGCAAAGAACAAACATCTTACAAACGCCCTTTCTGCTCGCCCTCTGTCACGTCCCACTCGTCTCACCTGTCCCACCCGTCTCACTCGTCTCACCTGTCCCACTCGTCTCACCTGTCCCACTCGTCTCAAACCTCCCAGCCTTCTCAGCCTTCCCACACGGCGTTCGCATTTAAAAATAACTTAGTATCTTTGCTGTCAAAAAGATATTATGGATAGTTGTTTTACAGAATCATTTAAAGATTTAGAAGATCACAGGAGAACCAACAAAGGTAACTTTAGACACAGTTTACAAGAAATTATATTACTGACTATCAGCGCAGTATTATGCGGATTTGAGACTTATGAATTGATAGAATATTTTTGGAAAAAAAGGAACTAGACTGGCTAAGAAAGTTTTTTTCCTTATAAGTATGGTGTTCCCTCTAATGACACATTAGGAGAGTTTTTTTAAGAACATTAATAGGAAGAATTTTTTTCTAAATGTTTAGTATCTTTCCTTCAAAATCTAAAAGAAATTTGATAGTGAATTAATTTCTTTGGATGGGAAAAACAATTAAAGGTTCTTCAGACGAAGATGGACATCCTCTACATATTCTTACCGCCTTTTTGTCAAAAAGAATAAAAATGTCCTTAGGAGAAGAATTAGTATATAAAAAGAAAGAAAATGAGATTGTAGCCATACCAAAAATTGTTGAGTATCTTAGAGATAAAGGGCTGTGTAATTTCAATAGATGCTATGGGGTGTCAAAAGGATATTGTAGATCGAATAGTAGAGGAAAAAAAGCTGATTATGTTATACAGGTAAAAAGACAATCAAAGAGAACTTCATCAGAATTTGAAAGACACTTTTAAACTTGAGAAAAATAGATTCTATTTTTTTCTACAGAAGAAATAGGACACGGAAGAATAGAAACTCGTAAGTATTCTATTATCAGCGATTTATCTCATGTTTCTGATAGAGAAAAAAATGGCAAACAGTAAAATCTCTTATTCGGGTAGATACAATAGTCTGTGAAAAGAAAACAGGCAAAAGAAACAAAGAGCGAACGTTATTATATAAGTTCACTTAAAGAAGATATAGAAAAAAATAGCAGAGTATATTAGAGGGCATTGGGAAATAGAATCAATGCATTGGAGTTTAGATGTAATTTTCAGAGAAGATAACCAAGCAAAAAGGGACAATAATGCCATTGCTAACTTTAATACTATTTGCAAATTTGCAATGTCCCTACTAAATGATGAGCAAACATACAAAGGTTCCAAAACAAAGAAACGTGCTGAAGCCCTCTATGAACCAGAGTATAGAGAAAAAAACTTTTTAAAACTTTAAATGCGAACGCCGTGGCCTTCCCATCAACAAATTGCCTAATTGGCAAATTATCCCTACCTTTGCCGAGTCATTAAAAAGAAGTTATGCAAAAAATCATTAATATAGTCAAAGACTACCTAACTAAAGAAAATAATAACGCCCTCCTCATCACAGGAGAATGGGGGGTAGGCAAAACTTATTTCTTTGATAATACCCTAAGTGAAAAAAATAGAGGAAACAAGCATTAAAGAAAAATGAAAATATCAAATACAAACCTATTAGAGTCTCTCTATCAGGTGTTACAAGCATAGATGATATAGAAAGAAGAATTGTAGCAGAACTCTATCCTAAATTAAACAAAAGGACTTAGTAAGGGAAAAGGAGCTATAAAACTACTTTTTAAGTATCCCAAAAAAATAAAAAGAATATATCCCCTGAATTTCCTAATAGTGATGTAATAGGATCAGAAACTGATAATCTTGTTATTTGTTTTGATGACTTAGAAAGAAGAAGCAAAACTTTCCCCATAGATAGCCTCATAGGTTATATAAAACAACCTCACCGAAAAACAATAACCTAAAAAAACAATCATCATAGCAAATACTAACAAAATAGAAGATGAAAGTTTTGATGAAATAAAAGAAAAAAACTAATAGGTAGAGAAATAGAATATAAAATCAATATAGAAGAAGTTTTTTTGACACTCTTATAAAAAAAGTGAATTTCAAAAGCTTCTCAGAATATACAGAATTCTTACAAAAAGAAAAAAAGCTTTATCTGTAGCTTTTTTTCCAAGACTACAAAAAAACATACGTACTTTTAAAAATTCATCTTAACCCGTTATCACGATATCCATTCACAAATAGAAATAATAGCACCCAGTATCCAATATATCCAATCCAATAAAGAAGCCCTATTAAAAGATACTCTATTATTTACAATAGCTATTGCTATTGAGCACAAAAAAAGGGAAAGTTACAAGAAATAACAAAGAAGAAATAGATGATATAATTAGATACAGCAGAAAAGATATTGAAAGATTTTTTTAAATAAAGAAACTTCGCATGATCAGAAAAAAATGATGAAGAGGAAACAATTCTTAAGAAAATAAAGTCTAATTATTACTATCAAAACAACGTTATTTATTACTTCTATGAACCCATCTTTGATTACATAGTAGGGCTCAATATCTTAGATAAAGATTTGTTAGAAAAAGATATCAAAAAAAGATATAAAATATCCGAAGACAACACCATTCCAGAGTGTTACAGAATATATAACCAAATTAATTTCGATGAAGTGTTTAGTATGACCAATGCTTCTTACAAACAGTTGCTAACCAATATGCTGTTTTATGTAGATAATGGCGAGTATAGATTGGAACACTACAATCACATTTATAACCTTGTACTTTCTTTTTTAATAATCCTTTGAAAATCAAAGAAGATAAATTAAAAAAATAGAATTATTAGGGGAATAAAGAGAAACAAAGACAAATTCGTATATAACCCTGAGTTACCAAATAAATTACTCTATATTAAAGGAGAAAGCGATGTAGATGAAAATGAGAAAGAAATAATAGATCTTTGTCTCACAATCAATAATGAAAAAGAACAAGAAAAACACAAACAAGACAGCACAAACTTAATCAACATATTAAAAAAATGATTTCGACCATTTTGAGCATCAAGTAAAGCATAAATATAACACGATTCCTATTTTTTTAAATATAAAAAAAGCAAAGAGATTTTTCAACTTCTACAATAGCGAAATACATTTAAGAATAAGATTGTTCGACACATTTAATCTTAGACATAGGAGTTGTCGAAAAGATATTCTACTAATGGAAAAAAACACTTTTATGAGCAACTACAGCAATCCATTGAAAAGAAAGAAAAAAACAATTAAAATCAGGCCCCTGAATGGGTTCTCTATAATAGTTTTTAACGAACTCCTCCAAAGCATTATTAAGAATCCATAAAATAATCCTTCCCATACTACAAAGCCAGCTCCCCCAGCTGGCTTTCTTATTTGCTAATTAGCACGCCAATCCGTACATTTCAGCTATAGCAATCATTCTTAAGCAATTAGCCTTTTTTCACTTTACAACTCTGTTCCACCCTGAAACAACTATTTGTCTGAGAAACAAAATTGCCGCAACTTTGCACCGTCAAACAAAAACAATAAAAAAATGGCACAAAGTTTCAACATTCTTACCCAAGACCTCCGCGGCGAGGTAGGTAAAACCATCGTATTCCGCCATCGTGGCGAAAAAACATTCGTAGCTCGTTATCCACGACCACGAAATCCAGAGCTCAAAGCTACCGAAAAGCAGCTAAAACACCGTAGCAAATTCCAAGAAGCGGTTTTATATGCCAAAAGTGTGCTTGCTAATCCTACTCAAAAGGCATTGTATCAGGCAGACCACAAGGTAAAAAGAAACCTAATGAGTGCGTTCAACTTAGCCATAGCAAACTATCTAAACCCTCCAGTAGTACGTCGTATAGATGTCAGCAACTATCGCGGAAAAATAGGCGATAAAATCTACTTCATCATCTTAGACGCCATTTCAGTCCAATCAGTAAAAGTAGCCCTTCATCAAAGCGGAGGCACTCTTATTGAGCAAGGTGAAGCAGTAAAAGAAGGTATGCTATATGTCTACACTGCTACAGCTAATCAGAGCAGCTTTACAGGCAGCATTCTTACCGTTACAGTTACAGATCTTCCTAAGAATGTAACCGAGAAAAGACAAACCCTATAAAGCAAAAAAAGAGCAATTCATTTCTGAATTGCTCTTTTTATAAGAAGGCGGCGACATACTCTCCCACTTGCGTAGTACCATCTGCGCTAAAAGGTTTAACTGCTCTGTTCGGAATGGTAAGAGGTGAGACCTTTGACTATAACCACCTTAAATCATTTAGACTACATACTACTATATAGCCCATATATTTTTAACATATGAGGATAAAAAGCAAATATTTAACTAACTATTACCTTAAAAAAAGAATGCTGCGCGAAAAGTCTACGGGTTATTAGTATTACTCGGCTATGATGTTACCACCTTTACACCTGTAACCTATCAACGTGGTCATCTCCCACGACCCTTAAAAAGAAATCTCATCTTGTGGCGGGTTTCGTACTTATATGCTTTCAGCACTTATCCCATCCGCACTTAGCTACTCTGCTATGCCCCTGGCAAGACAACAGATACACCAGCGGTGCGTCCAACTCGGTCCTCTCGTACTAGAGTCAGATCCACGCAAATTTCTAACGCCCACAGTAGATAGAGACCGAACTGTCTCACGACGTTCTGAACCCAGCTCGCGTGCCACTTTAATGGGCGAACAGCCCAACCCTTGGGACCTTCTCCAGCCCCAGGATGTGACGAGCCGACATCGAGGTGCCAAACCCCCCCGTCGATGTGAGCTCTTGGGGAGATCAGCCTGTTATCCCCGGCGTACCTTTTTATCCTTTGAGCGATGGCCCTTCCATACGGAACCACCGGATCACTATGCTCTACTTTCGTACCTGATCGACTTGTGAGTCTCTCAGTCAAGCTCCCTTATGCCATTGCACTCTACGCACGGTTACCAAGCGTGCTGAGGGAACCTTTAGAAGCCTCCGTTACACTTTTGGAGGCGACCACCCCAGTCAAACTACCCTCCACGAATTGTCCCCTACTTCTAGCAGGGTTAGACCTCAGATAAGCAAAGGGTGGTATTTCAACAATGACTCCACAACTACCGGAATAGCCGCTTCTTAGTCTCCCACCTATCCTACGCATCACTTATCCAAGACCAATACGAAGATATAGTAAAGGTGCACAGGGTCTTTTCGTCCCACTGCGGGTAATCGGCATCTTCACCGATACTACAATTTCACCGAGCTCATGGCCGAGACAGTGTCCAAATCGTTACACCATTCGTGCAGGTCGGAACTTACCCGACAAGGAATTTCGCTACCTTAGGACCGTTATAGTTACGGCCGCCGTTTACTGGGGCTTCAATTCAAACCTTCGCATTGCTGCTAAGCTCTCCTCTTAACCTTCCAGCACCGGGCAGGTGTCAGACCCTATACTTCATCTTTCGATTTTTGCAGAGTCCTGTGTTTTTGATAAACAGTCGCTTGGACCTTTTTCACTGCGGCCTATCACAAGATAGGCGACCTTTCTCCCTAAGTTACAGGTCTATTTTTGCCTAGTTCCTTAGCCATGAATCTCTCGAGCGCCTTAGAATTCTCATCCCAATCACCTGTGTCGGTTTACGGTACGGGCATTAGTCCTCGCTTTTCTTGGAAACGTTGTCACCACACTCACCTCGGCCGAAGCCTCAGCGTACTTTCGAAGTCATAACAACTCCTTAAACGTACTATTCCGTCAGTACGCGGTAGTTATCTCATTCCGTCACTTTTAATAGACTAATGGTATAGGAATATTAACCTATTGTACATCCACTACCCCTACTCGGGTTCGCGTTAGTCCCTCGACTAACCCTCAGCTGATTAGCATAGCTGAGGAAACCTTGATCTTTCGGCGGGCAGGGTTTCTCGCCTGCCTTATCGTTACTTATGCCTACATTTTCTTTTCTATCAGGCTCCACTATGGCTCACGCCTTTAGCTTCAACGCCAATAGAATGCTCCCCTACCGGTATATTACTTAAGTAATAACCCCATAGCTTCGGTAATATGCTTATGCCCGTTTATTATCCATGCCCAACCGCTCGACTAGTGAGCTGTTACGCACTCTTTAAATGTATGGCTGCTTCCAAGCCAACATCCTAGCTGTCAGTGCAGTCAGACCGCGTTTGGTCAACTTAGCATATATTTGGGGACCTTAGCTGATGGTCCGGGTTCTTTCCCTTTAGGATATGGACCTTAGCACCCATACCCTCACTGCTGATGAGCATTTAATAGCATTCGGAGTTTGTCAGGAATTGGTAGGCGATGAAACCCCCGCATCCAATCAGTAGCTCTACCTCTATTAAACTCGCATCAACGCTGCACCTAAATGCATTTCGGGGAGTACGAGCTATTTCCCAGTTTGATTGGCCTTTCACCCCTACCCTCAGGTCATCCGAAGTCTTTTCAACGACAACCAGTTCGGTCCTCCACGCTGTGTTACCAGCGCTTCAACCCTGCCCAGGGTAGATCACCAGGTTTCGCGTCTACTACTACCAACTATTGCCGCCCTATTCAGACTCGCTTTCGCTACGGATTCGTATCTGAAATACTTATCCTCGCTGGTAACAGTAACTCGTAGGCTCATTATGCAAAAGGCACGCCGTCACAGCTTATGCTGCTCCGACCGCTTGTAAGCGTATGGTTTCAGGGTCTATTTCACTCCGTTATTCACGGTTCTTTTTCACCTTTCCCTCACGGTACTGGTTCACTATCGGTCTCTCAGGAGTATTTAGCCTTACCGGATGGTCCCGGCAGATTCAGTCAAGGTTCCACGTGCCCCGACCTACTCAGGATACCCATAAGATTTATAAAACTGTGCCTATACGAGACTTTCACTCTCTATGGTGTGTCTTTCCAAACACTTCTAATCCAGCTTTACAACCTAGATCTGGGTCCTACTACCCCCATATTGCCGTAACAATATGGGTTTGGGCTGCTCCCATTTCGCTCGCCACTACTCTGGGAATCACTTTTTGTTTTCTTCTCCTCTGCCTACTAAGATGTTTCAGTTCAGCAGGTTTGCCCACCTATAAGGTGTAGTACATCTTCAATGTACTGGGTTGCCCCATTCGGATATTTGCGGATCTATTCGTATGTGCCAATCCCCGCAACTTTTTCGCAGCTTATCACGTCCTTCTTCGCCTCTGAGAGCCTAGGCATCCCCCATACGCCCTTACATAACTTTTTCGCGCTTGTAGTCTTTCTTAATTCTGAATTCTAAATTCTAAATTAAAAAAAGTACCTCGTTCTCTTTGATTCTTTTTTTAATATTTTTTTCGTTAGATTATCAATAATCTATTATTGATCTCTTATGCTTTTTATCCCAATATGTCAATGTACTGTAGTTTAGAAGAGTTACCTCCCCTAACCCCCTCCTAAGGGGAATTTGTTGTGGAGAATAAAGGATTCGAACCCTTGACCCCCTGCGTGCAAGGCAGGTGCTCTAGCCAGCTGAGCTAATTCCCCGCATCAGCTTCCAGAATTTCCTCTATAGCTATCTCTTTTGTAGTCCCAGGCAGACTCGAGACTGCCGACCTCTACATTATCAGTGTAGCGCTCTAACCAGCTGAGCTATGAGACTGCTTGTTTTTTGTTGTCCAGCAAGATTTAAAGAATAGGTGTTATCCTTCTATTCGTCTCATAACATCGGTCGTCTCTAAAAAGGAGGTGTTCCAGCCGCACCTTCCGGTACGGCTACCTTGTTACGACTTAGCCCCCAGTCACTAGTTTTACCCTAAACAGCTCCTCGCGGTGACCGTCTTCAGGTACCCCCAGCTTCCATGGCTTGACGGGCGGTGTGTACAAGGCCCGGGAACGTATTCACCGGATCATGGCTGATATCCGATTACTAGCGATTCCAGCTTCACGGAGTCGAGTTGCAGACTCCGATCCGAACTGTGATCGTCTTTATAGATTCGCGCCTGCTCACGCAGTGGCTGCTCTCTGTAACGACCATTGTAGCACGTGTGTAGCCCAAGATGTAAGGGCCGTGATGATTTGACGTCATCCCCACCTTCCTCACGGTTTGCACCGGCAGTCCCACTAGAGTGCTCGACTTGACTCGCTAGCAACTAATGGCAGGGGTTGCGCTCGTTATAGGACTTAACCTGACACCTCACGGCACGAGCTGACGACAACCATGCAGCACCTTGAAAACTGTCCGAAGAAATACCTATCTCTAAGTACGTCAGTCTCCATTTAAACCTTGGTAAGGTTCCTCGCGTATCATCGAATTAAACCACATGCTCCACCGCTTGTGCGGGCCCCCGTCAATTCCTTTGAGTTTCACACTTGCGTGCGTACTCCCCAGGTGGGATACTTATCACTTTCGCTTAGCCACTCAGTCTTAACAACCAAACAGCTAGTATCCATCGTTTACAGCGTGGACTACCAGGGTATCTAATCCTGTTCGCTCCCCACGCTTTCGTCCATCAGCGTCAATTAATTGTTAGTAATATGCCTTCGCTATCGGTGTTCTGTGTAATATCTAAGCATTTCACCGCTACACTACACATTCCAACTACTTCACAACCATTCAAGACTAACAGTTTCAAAGGCAGTTGCTCAGTTGAGCTGAGCGCTTTCACCTCTGACTTATTAGCCCGCCTACGGACCCTTTAAACCCAATGATTCCGGATAACGCTCGCATCCTCCGTATTACCGCGGCTGCTGGCACGGAGTTAGCCGATGCTTATTCGCAGAGTACCGTCATCAAACTACACGTAGTCCTTATTCTTCCCCTGCAAAAGCAGTTTACAACCCATAAGGCCGTCTTCCTGCACGCGGCATGGCTGGATCAGTCTTCCGACCATTGTCCAATATTCCTCACTGCTGCCTCCCGTAGGAGTCTGGTCCGTATCTCAGTACCAGTGTGGGGGATATCCCTCTCAGAACCCCTATCTATCGTAGCCTTGGGGAGCCGTTACCTCTCCAACTAGCTAATAGAACGCATACTCATCTTTCACCGCCTCAGCTTTAATATAAATGTGATGCCACATCTATATACTATTAGGTATTAATCCAAATTTCTTCGGGCTATCCCTATGTGAAAGGCAGATTGTATACGCGTTACGCACCCGTACGCCGGTCGAAGCCCGAAAGCTCCTCCCTCGACTTGCATGTGTTAGGCCTGCCGCTAGCGTTCATCCTGAGCCAGGATCAAACTCTTCATCGTTAAAATCTTTAATTTCTTATAACCGATTTTTAAGTTATTGACTTCAGGTTTCACTCGATTCTTTAAATCTTTTTGTGCTGTACAACATTATGTCAATGTACGTGTTGTTTCTTCTTGCAAGAGCACTTATCGTCTCATTTGCGGGTGCAAAAGGTACGGCGTTTTTTTAATTCTGCAAATTTT
>BNJS01000386.1_pt1 | contig 143320 bp, 164 predicted proteins | sample 8540461 | NCBI WGS metagenome assembly BNJS01 (sample SAMD00202454, study PRJDB9452) | human saliva metagenome | isolation source: human saliva | place: Japan
CATTTGATAGTATTTGCCTTTTCTCGCCATGAGTTCTTGATGGCTACCATGTTCGACAATATCTCCATCCACCAAGACAAGAATCAAATCAGCGTCTTGAATGGTCGATAAACGGTGGGCAATGATAAAGCTTGTCCGCCCCTTCATGAGTTTGGCAAAGGCATCCTGAACCAATACCTCGGTCCGAGTATCGATGGAGGATGTCGCTTCATCTAAGATAAGAATCTTAGGAATGGCTAGAAAGACACGTGCGATGGTCAAGAGCTGAGCCTGACCAACAGACAAGGATTCACCTGCATTTTCAAGCTTAGTATCATAGCCCTGGGGCAACTGTTGGATAAGAAATCTGCATTAGCTGCCTTTGCTGCTGCAATGACCTGCTCTCGACTAGCATCAGGATTGCCAAAGGCAATATTGTCATGAATAGTTCCTTGCTTGAGCCAAGTTTCTTGAAGCACCATCCCAAACTGCTGTCGAAGAGAAGCTCGGGTATAGTCATAAATCGAACGACCATCCAGTAAAATATCTCCTGAGTTAATCGGGTAAAAACGCATGAGGAGATTGATTAGGGTGGACTTACCTGCACCCGTTGGTCCAACGATGGCAACCTTACTACCAGCTGGAATATCAATAGACAAATCCTTAATCAAGATTTTTTCTGGAGTATAGCCAAAAGAAACATGTTTAAAGGAAATAGCTCCCTTGACTTGGTCGCTGTTCAATTCTTTAAGACCAGTTTCTGTAACCTCTGGACTTTTTAGAACAGCATAAACACGTTCTGCGCAAGCCAAGGCACTTTGCAACTCGGCTAAGACTGATGAAATATCGTTAAAAGGCTTAGTGTACTGCTGCACATAGTTCAAAAAGGTCACTAAACGTCCAACTGTCAAAGTGGAACCTGCCATGATGCGCAAGGCTCCAACACCAGCTAGTAGGGCATAAATGAGGGCATTGACAAACGGGTCGAAGGATTGACTGTCGAAGAATAAAAGATTGCCGACTGAGAATAGCCTGCATAGGTATCATTTGCCTCATGAAGCTTTTGGATAAATTCTTCTTGGGCATTGAAAGACTGGATAATGGTCTGTTGGGTGAGCGATTCTTCTATCAACTGAGTCTGAATCCCCCTAGACTCTGTCTGTTTTTGAAAGAGATGGTAGGATCTCTTGGCAATAAAACGTGAAATGACCATAGACAGAGGTGTTAAGAGCAGAACCAAGAGAGTCATCAATAGATGGATTTGGAGCATAGCAAGGATGCTGACCAAGATCATCAATACTCCGATGAAAAATTGGTTAAAAATCATGTTCAGTCCTGCTGCTAACTGTTCGATATCTGTCGTTACACGGCTGACCATTTCCCCACTACCTTGTCTGTCTACCAGGGCAATCGGAAGACGATGGAGTTTTTCAATGATTCTTTCGCGCAAATCCCTGGTATAGGAGAAAATGAGGCGGTTGTATAGGAGGGGGATTGGCCCATTGTACTAGAGTATTTCCAATCACCACTATAATCATCTGGAGGAAAATCTGCCAAAATATCTGAGATGAGCCCGTCACTAAGACTTGGTCAATCACCTGGCCAATCAAGATTGGAAGATAGATTGATAGGGCCACTTGGGCAATGGTTCCTAAGAACGCTAGGAAAAGAAGGACGGGATGACTTGCTAAGTCTTTTGCCAATTGTTTAAGGGTTTGACTTGCATGTTTGCCTTTCATTCTAGTCCTCCTTTCCATGTTGGGATGCATTGATTTCACGATAGACTTGACTAGTCCTCATCAATTCCTCATGATTTCCAAGCGCTAATTGCTGACCTTTCTCCAAGAGAAGAATTTGATCAGCAATCTTCAAGGTTGAAGTTCGTTGGGAAATCAAGATTAAGCTAGTATCAGGCAAGTTTTCCTGAACAGCCTTTAGAAGATTGGACTCAGTAATGGTATCGAGGGCTGACGTCGCATCATCGAGGATGAGAAAAGGAGCTTGACGTAAAACTGCTCGAGCAATCGACAAGCGTTGCTTTTGCCCACCTGAGAAATTTCGGCCGCCCGCTTGGACCTCTGCGTCCAGCTGACCATCCTTTTCACTGACAAAGTCCTTGGCCTGGGCAATTTCTAAAGCCTGCCAGAGTTCTTGGTCCGAGACAGGCTCTTCCATACCCAAGGTCAAGTTGGAACGGATGGTTCCCTTAAAGAGTTCAACCTTTTGAGGAACATAAGCTATCCAGGAACGCCATTCAGAAAGATTGCGAGGACTACGTCCATCTCGATAAAGGGAAATGCTTCCCTTATCTGCCGGATAAAGGCCAAGTAGGACCTGTACCAAACTTGACTTACCAGAGCCAGTCCCCCCGATGATTCCAAGAATTTGTCCTTGTTGCATAGCAAAAGAAAGATTTCGCAAGGATGGTTGAGCAGCATCTGGGTAGGTAAAGCTCAAGTGTTCAACTCGTAAGGACTGGTTCGAGGAAGTTTCTTTTTGAGCAATTTCTGCCAGTATATCTTCAGTTTTTTCGGCGAAGACTTCTTCAATCCGCTTGGCAGAAATATAGGACTGGTTGAGTGAATTAATGAGCATGGCTAGTTTTATCAACTCTACCAAGATTTGCAGGAGATAGTTAATCAGAGCAATCAAGGCACCTTGACTGAGCCAGCCTCCCTGGATAGAAATATAACCATTCCAGATAATCACCAGCAAAGTTCCATTGACGATCAAATAGGTCAAGGGGGTCAAGAGACTGGACCAGTGTCCTGTTTTCATTTGGATAGCTGTATAGACTTGATTGAGTACTTGGAAGTTCTCGATTTCTCGTTTTTCTTGGCCAAAGGCACGAATCACACGCATACCTTGTATCTGTTGGCGTGTTTCCTGAACCAGCTGGTCTGTTTTCTTTCTCAAAATACTATAGAGAGGATTGACCAAGCGTGATAACACGACAATGACAAAGGACAAAATGGCAACCATGACCAAAAACCAGAAGGTCAATTCAGGCGAGAGACGATAAGCCATAAAAATGGCACCAAAAACAATAATAGGAGCCCTTAAAAATAGGCGTAAAAATTGATTGATCCCTGTCTGAATCTGATAGGTATCTGAAGTCAAACGCGTCACCAAACTCGAGGTCGTTAAGCGGTCTCTACTATCCTTAGGCAAGGATAGAATATGACGATAGAGGTCATTGGTCAACTCCTTGGCAAATCCTACTGCTGCCTTAGCTGAGTAGAACTGAGCTACCAAAGCTACCAGAACACCGATAACTGCAAAAACAAAGAGGAGCCCCATTTGCATCCAGAGATGTCCTTGATCTTTTTGAGGGATAGATTGGTCGACAATCCCAGCTATCACCAAGGGAACCAAGAGTTCAAAAACGGCTTCTAGCAGCTTAAACAAGGGTGCTAGGAAAGACTCCTTGATATAAGGTTTAAAGTAAGAAAGTAAGTGTTTCATGATTCCCTTCTATTCCAAAATGAAGAAGGTGGAAAACCCACCATCTTTTTACTTATTCAAATATGGAAGCAAGTAGCCATAGCCAGCTTCCTCCATTTCATCCTTAGCGATAAAACGTAAGGATGCAGAATTGATACAGTAACGGAGACCACCTAGTTCACGAGGGCCATCTGTAAAGACGTGCCCCAAATGAGCATTCCCTGAACGTGAACGGACTTCGATTCGCTCCATACCATGACTCAAGTCCTGGTAGTAATGAATGAGTTCCTTGGAAATAGGACGGCTAAACTTGGCCAACCACAGCCTGAGGCAAACTTATCCTTGGCAAAGAAGAGGGGCTCACCAGTCGTGATATCGACATAAATTCCTTCCTCAAAAGTTTGGTCATAAGCATTGCTAAAAGGAGCTTCCGTCGCAGCCTCTTGGGTAACTCGGTAGGACTCTTCTGATAAACTTTCTCGTAAAACTGCCTGACTCGGTTTTTCATAGTTGGCAGCATCTATCAGTGGCTTCTCAGCATCTCTCACGTCAATGTGGCAATAGCCACCAGGATTTTTCTTGAGGTAGTCTTGGTGATAGTCTTCAGCTAAGATATAGTGGCGAAGTTTTTCTACTTCCACTGCAATTTTACGACCGATGAGTAGTTCTTGTTCACGAACTACTGTATTGATAGTCGGTAAATCCTCTTCATCTTTGTAATAAATCCCTGTGCGGTATTGACGACCACGGTCATTGCCTTGTTGGTTGACAGAAAGGGGATCGATAACTCGGAAATAATAGAGTAAAATCTCACGGAGCGAGACTGCCTTTTCATCATAAATGACTTGCACAGTCTCGGCATGATCTGTTTCTTTAATTAATTGATAATTAGTAGTTTCTACTTGACCATTAGCATAACCAACACTTGTTTGCAACACTCCAGAAATACGTGAAAAGTACTCTTCCAAGCCCCAAAAACAACCGCCTGCTAAATATATTTCTGCCATTTCAAATCCTCCTTGACCTTCTGTCGGTCGCTAAACACGGGAAACAATTTATATCCCATGTTTCATTTTCTAAAAAAGGACAGGAAGCCCTCTAATAGAGAGTTTCCCCATCCTATTGCTATGTTTATTTTGTTTCGACGCGAACGCCTTGTGTATCTACTTGCAACTCATGAAGCTTGCCTTTGAAAGGTTGCTTTTCAAGCTCAGCCTTAATCTTAGGCATCTTGTCAAGCTCAGCCAAGACCATAACAGTCGGACCAGCACCAGAGAGGTAGGTCGCATAAGCACCATTTCTCTTGGCAACTTTCTTGATCGTCGCAAATTCTCTCACCAGTTCTTGACGGTAACGCTCATGGAAGAGATCGTTCTCGATGGCCTGACCTGCTTTGACCATATCTCCAGTCAGTAGGGCTGCAATAGCCACATTGGCAATAGAACTTGCCGCAACGGCTTCCTTGTAAGAGAGTTTCTTAGGCAAGACACCACGACTATCGCGAGTTCGCAATTCATAGTTTGGAATATAAGCTAGGAAAGCACACTCTGGGAAAGGCGCCACAACAGCAGAAACCTGACCTTCTACCGAACTGGCAATGACGAGGTTTCCATAGATAGCTGGCGCAACATTATCAGGATGCCCTTCAATCTTAGTAGCCAATTGTAATTTCATGTTTGCTTAGCTTCAAGTTTCCGAGTTGATTTGCCAGTTCAATCCCAGCAACGATGACCGAGCTAGATGAACCTAGTCCACGCGCAAGAGGAATGTCACTGACCATCTTCAGACGTCTAGGTTGGATGTCTGGAACAATTTGTAAAGCAATCTTCAGCAAAAGATTACGTTCATCACGTGGAATCCATTTGCCTAATTGGTGCTCGATCATCCATTCTTCACGTTCCTCACAAACCTGAATTTCTAGATACTTGGTTACAGCTATACCAACCGAGTCAAAGCCAGGACCCACATTGGCACTTGTAGCAGGTACAATAATCTTCATCTTAGTCTCCTAAAACCTTGAAGGTGTTGAGAAGTTCAAACTCGGCTACACCCTTCAAAGCTGCCGTAATATTTTCAAGTTGCGCCTTGTTGATTTTATGAGTGATGATGACAACACGAGCCTTTCCTTCTTGCTTACCATCTTGAAGGATTTGCTTGAAGGAAATATCTTCTGCGTTAAAGAGCTCAGCCAATTTCAAGACTTGACCTTTTGAGTCTGGAGCCAAGATTGAGAAATAGTAGTTGGCTTTGACATCTTCTGGTTTAGCCAAGACCACTGGACGGCTGTATTCATTAAAGGCTTTTCCAATTGTTCCATCATTCAGACGACGAACGATGCGGGCAATATCAGCAACAACACTTGTTGCAGTTGGTTTTTGACCAGCACCTGGTCCATAGTACATAGACTCGCCAATACCGATAGACTCCACAAAGACAGCATTCATAACACCATTAACACTTGCAAGTGGATGTGCTTTAGGAAGGAAGGTTGGTGTAACCTCAGCAGCGATTCCAGATGCCGTTTCTTCAACAGAACCAACCAATTTGACTACGTAACCAAGTTCTTGAGCTACTGCTACATCTTCTGGAGTAATGTTGCGAATTCCTTGGTGGCCTACATCTTCAAACTTGACATTCATCCCAAAGGCGAACTGGCTGAGGATGACCATCTTGTAAGCCGCATCAATCCCGTCAACATCATTGGTAGGGTCGCTTTCAGCAAAGCCAAGTCGTTGGGCTTCTGCCAAAGCATCTTCATAAGACCAACCTTCTGTTACCATTTTGGTCATCATGAAGTTAGATGTTCCGTTGACAACACCAAGAACACGTGTGATTTTGTCTGATGCTAATGAGTTAACCAAGGTACGAAGGATTGGGATTCCTCCTGCAACAGCTGCTTCATAGTAGAGGGCAACATTGTGAGCTTTGGCTACCTCAAGCAATTCTGCACCATGGACTGCCAAAAGATCCTTGTTAGCTGTCACGACGTGTTTCCCTGCTTCTAAAGCACGAGTGATAAAAGTTTTAGCAGGTTCGATACGCCCCATCAACTCGACAACGATCGTAATGTCTTTGTCTGACAAGATTTCATCGATATTTGTTACAAAATTAAAATCATTTCCTGCTTCAAGCAAGCGGGCTTTCTCTTGATCGTCTTTGACCAAAACTTTAGCTACTTCAATTTCTGACTGGGCTGCTTGAACAATTTTTTCTCTATTTTCCTTTAGCAAGAATGGCACACCACTGGCTACTGTACCAAATCCAAGTAAAGCAATCTTAACTGACATGTTTGTCTCCTCGAAATTTTCTAATAGTCCTATTATACCAAAATTGTGAGAAAATTCCTACCATTCTAAATAAAAAATAGCAAGTCCAAATCATAAAAAGCTTGCTCCTATAAAGATAGGGAGCAAGCTCTACTTTCATTCTATTTTACAAAGACCAATTCCTTGCCAGTAGACAGGGCCTCTCGATAGTTAAAACCAGCAAAACTAAGACCTTTAATCTCTTCAACAGAGGTTACCTGATTTTCCATCAAGGCTGTTAAGAAAGCCCCTCTAGCTTTTTTAGAAATGGTTGAGTGGATTTTTAGTTTTCCATCTCTTTCTTCCATAAACTTAAAGGTCACCATTTTCTCACGGATTTCTTTAGGAAAGACAGTTTCAAACTCTGAAGACAAGAGAGAAAAGATTAACTCCTGATCCTTCATCGACTCCTCATATGCAGCCTGCCAATGATTTTTTAGGCTTTTGCCAGCGACTTTAAGCTTCATCAAAAAGTCCAGTCTGTGAGGCGCAATCGGTTCAAAGGCTGGAATCACACCATAGAGAGCTGATGTTATCATGAGGTGTTTCTCCAGATATGTTTGCTCCGCCTTGGTGAGATCGTCCCGTTTGATGTTGCGATACATGAGTCCATCAAAGAGGTGCAAGGCTGGATAGTTTATCGCAGTTCCATTTTCTAAGGCATGAATATGGTCGTACTCCTCTTGCGTTTTTTCAGCGGATATTTTGTAAAAGTTCTCCAGCTCTTGGGAAGAATATCTAGACAATTCATCCAGCACTACCTGACTTTCAGGACACAAAGGTTTAGCCTCTAAACTAGGGATTTCGGTATTCATTTCTTTTGCGGTTGGGATTAGAATTTTCATAGTGTTAGTGTAGCATATTTTTTTAGGACTACCAAGGATTTGAGCTTAAATAATACGACCTTCCAAATGATCCAATTCATGCTGACAAATCTGAGCAGGAAATCCTGTCAGGGTAATGGTTTGCTCTTGCCAATTGATGTCTCTATAGCTTACTGTAATTGTCTCATACCTAGTTGTCGGTCTTACACCTGCCAAAGACAAACAACCTTCCTCTGTTTCGTATGAGCCTTCAAAAGATTGGAGAACTGGATTAAACATAACCATGGGAATCATTCCGATATTAAAAATAATGACGCGTTTTTGTACTCCAATCATATTAGCCGCTAGTCCAACACAGGTTTCTCGGTTAGCCAATAGGGTATCCTGCAAATCCTTTGCTAGGGGTAAATCTTCCTGACTAGCAGGCTGGGATACCTGCGACAAAAACAAGATATCTTTTACAATTTTCTTTTCCAAGATTCTTTCCTCCATACCATATCAGTCTACTTGATTATAGCACAAAATTATACTCTTCGAAAATCAAATTTAAACCACGTCAGCTTCACCTTGCCGTACTCAAGTACAGTCTGCGGCTCTCTTCCTAGTTTACTCTTTGATTTTCATTGAGTATTATTTTAGTTTATATTTACATAAAAACAAAAAGCCATCCGAAGATGACTTTTCATAATTGTTTAAATAGCGTTTTTATCTTTTCCAAGCGCTCGTTGGACTGCTTTAACAATCTCAACAAGGACCACTATCATAAGTGCTCCTATGGCAACAACCATCCATTGAGTCAAGCTCAAGTTTGAAACGTGGAAGAGATTATTAAATCCAGGAACCAAAATTGTCACCACAAAGAGGACAAAGGCAACTGGGATAGACCAGTTAAAGGTCTTGTTTGTAAAGAGTCCCACTTTAAAGATTGATTGGTAAACCGACTTAACGTTAAAGGCATGGAGCAATTGGATCAAACCGAGAGTTGCAAAGCCATGGTAAGGGCATCCGCATGGATTTCAGTATGACTTTGGTGCTCTGGGAAGAGAAGAGCCCAACCATAAACACCTAAAACTAGCATCGTTTGGAAGATCCCTTGATAAATGATTGCTCCGAAGACACCACCATCAAAGAAGTTAGACTTACGCCCACGAGGTTTGTGAGTCATGACGCCTGGCTCAGCTGGTTCCACACCAAGGGCGATGGCTGGTAGCGTATCTGTTACCAGGTTAATCCATAGCAAATGCACCGGTTGAAGCACATCCCAACCTAACAATGTTGCAAAGAAGATGGTGAAAACTTCAGCCATATTGGCAGACAAGAGGTATTGGATTGATTTTTGGATATTTGAGAAGACCTTACGTCCTTCTTCTACCGCTACGATAATGGTTGCAAAGTTATCATCAGCAAGGACCATATCAGAAGCTCCTTTAGAAACTTCTGTACCTGTAATCCCCATACCGATACCGATGTCAGCTGTCTTAAGTGAAGGCGCATCGTTGACCCCATCACCCGTCATAGCGACAACCTTACCTTCATTTTGCCAAGCTTTAACGATACGAACCTTGTGTTCAGGAGATACACGCGCGTATACAGAGTATTGCTTGAAGACTTTTTGGAATTCCTCATCAGTGAGTTCATTCAACTCAGCACCCGTGAAGACATGGTTTTCTGTATCATTTGGATCGATGATACCGAGACGTTTAGCGATAGCTTCCGCTGTATCTTGGTGGTCACCAGTGATCATAATCGGACGGATACCTGCTTCTTTAGCGACACGTACAGCTTCCGCAGCTTCTGGACGCTCAGGGTCAATCATGCCGACCAACCAGAGAAAATAAGGTCAGATTCAACAATTTCAGATTCCAAGGTTGGAATTTCCTTACTTGTCTTGTAAGCCATCATCAAGACACGAAGGGCTTGTTTAGCCAAGTCTTTGTTGGTTGCAAGGATGGCATTTTTATCTTCTTCTGTGATTGGGCGAACTTCCCCATTGACTTCGATACGAGTCACACGCTTGAGCAATTGGTCAGGTGCACCCTTGACAGCGATAAAGTAAGAACCGTCAGATTCCTTATGGATAGTCGACATAAGCTTACGGTCTGAGTCAAATGGTAATTCAGCAACACGTGGCTCATCCTTCAAGACTTCACGAACATTAAAGTTGTGGTCCAAACCAAACTGTACAAGAGCAGTTTCAGTTGGGTCACCAATCAATTTGCCAGATGGGTCTACCTTGGTATCGTTGGCAAAATTCATGACACGAAGGGTATTGTTGCTAGCCGCAATTTCTGTTGCAGAGCTTTGCAATTGACCGTTGGTATAAACCTTTTCAACAGTCATTTGGTTCATAGTCAAGGTACCTGTTTTATCAGATGCAATGATTTCTGTTGAACCAAGCGTTTCAACCGCTGGCAATTTACGGACAATCGAATTACGTTTTGCAAGGGTTGTAGTTCCCAAAGATAGAACGATGGTTACAATGGCAGGAAGCCCTTCTGGAATAGCCGCTACTGCAAGAGCAACCGCCACCATCAAGCCCTCTAATGGATGTTCTCCACGAATAAAGACACCAACCAAGAAGGTAATCACTGCAATCACAATAATTAAGTAAGTCAAGGCCTTAGATAATTGTTCCAAGCTTTGCTTCAATGGTGTCTCTGTCTCGTCAGCATTAGCCAACATATCTGCAATCTTACCAACTTCTGTGTACATACCAGTGTTTGTCACGACACCAATACCACGACCGTATGTTACGTTTGAGTTTTGGTAACCCATATTAACGCGATCTCCGATACCAGCATCTGCTTCAACAAGACCTGTCACATCTTTTTCAACTGGGACAGACTCCCCTGTAAGAGCTGCTTCTTCTATTTTAAGAGAAGCTGCTTCAAACAAGCGCATATCTGCAGGCACGACATCTCCCGCTTCAAGCAAGACGATATCTCCAGGTACCAATTCTTTTGAGTCAATTTCAATGACATGACCATCACGACGAACACGAGCCATCGGGCTAGACATATTTTTCAGAGCTTCAATGGCCGCTTCTGCTTGCCCTTCTTGGTAAACCCCAAAAGCAGCATTCAAGACAACTACGGCCAAGATGATAATGGCATCCGTTAGACCGTCCATTCCTTCTGTAATCACAGAAAGTGCCGCTGCCGCAAGCAAGATGATAATCATCAAATCCTTAAATTGATCAAGGAATTTAGCTAGTAGGCTACGTTTCTCTCCCTCTTCCAACTCATTACGACCATAAGTCGCTAAGCGTTCTTGAGCTTGGGCAGTTGACAAACCTTCGATAGATGAGTCCAAGTTCTTTAGGACTTCTTCTGCAGTTTGTGTGTAAAACAAATCTTTATTTGTTCCTTTGACAAAACAGTCTCCTCCTTTTTGGCCTCTTTTTACAAAAAAAGAGACCTGTTTTTTAAAAAAACAAGTCTCGCTGTTTAATATAGCGCCGGAAATAATTCGTAATGACGACACTATCGCGGTTTCCCGCCAGCTACTCCCTTGAGTAGTTCTATTATATCAGAATTTCAAAAGTTTTCAAGTCTTGAGGTGGGGTTACTCATCACTCTCATCATAGGTGCGGTCGCTGATAATATATCTTGGACGTTGTTTCGTTTCTAGATAGATTTTTCCGATATATTCCCCAATTACACCAAGACTAATGAGTTGAACCCCGCCAAGTAAGCTTACAATGGCGTAGGTACTGGCCCATCCAGCTACTACATTACCAGCAAATTTGCTCCACAAAACCCAGATGATCAACAAAAAACTAAAAAGTGAAGTCATAACTCCCAAGCTAGTAATCAAGCGAATAGGTTTAATAGATAGGCTCGTAATACCATCCATTGCTAGACCAAGCATTTTTGAAAGTGGATAGTGACTCTCTCCAGCAATTCGCTCATAACGTTTATAAGTCACGTAGGAATACTTAAATCCTACAAGAGGCATAATGCCACGAAGAAATAAGTTCACTTCGTTAAATTTAGCAAGTTCATGAATAAAACGTTTAGAAACGAGACGATAATCCGCATGATTAAAAACGACATCCGCTCCAAATAAATGCATCACTTTATAGAATCCCTCTGCTGTAATACGTTTAAAGGCTGAATCTGTTTCTCGGTTATCTCGAACGCCGTAGACTATCTCTGAACCTGACTTGTATTCAGTAATCATCTGATTCATACAATGAATATCATCTTGACCATCTGCATCAATGGTAATCACGATATCCGCAAATTCTGCAGCTTCGTACATTCCAGCAAGAACACTACTTTGATGACCACGGTTTCGACTTTGAGAAATACCTAAAACATATGGATTCGATGAAGCATATTCTTGGATAAGTTCCCAGGTTTTATCCTTACTGCCATCATTCACATACATGACCTTACTATGTGGATGAACCTCTTGATTTTTTACCAATTCCTCAATTTTCCCAACAAACATCGGATTTGTGTGAGGTAATACTTGCTCTTCGTTATAACATGGAATCACGATATATAAAATCGGATTATTTCTACTCATCTTTGTCTCCTAACCTTTTAAATCCAAAGGGAAAGTTTGTCCCTCTAAATACTCTAACAATCAATTCACACCCTACCAGAGTCAATATTGTCACAACACTTGTTGTAACGTAGCCATTCACAAAAATACCGGTGTATCTAGTAGATAATTGTAAAACTAATTTTTCTACCAATACTAAAACAATCGGGGCATGGACACCATAGTAAATCAAGGTTCTTTGACCGATTGATTTCAAGAGAGTCATTTCAGGAATTGATTTAAAGAATATGAGGGTGGACCATATACCTGAAATTGCAGCAATGTAAAACAAGAGATGGTTTCCAATCTGTTGATAGTAGAGATCAACAATCTGTTTCCCACTCCAATGATAGTTCAACCTACCAACAAATATAGTTAGCAGTAAGGCAAGCGGCAAATAATAAATTGCAAAAAACTTCTCCAGCTGAGGTAAATATTTTCTCACTCCAACACCTAGAAGAGTGAAGACAACGGCTACAGGGACCAAATCAAGATTCCAGATTAGATAAAAATTCCAAGTATAGATTTTTTGTCCTAAAAAGACTAGAAGCAAGAGTGATACAAGAATCAATAGCCATTGACCAATCGACCATTTTCTTCTGAGAATAGAGTAACTAAAAACATATGCTAAAAACATGACATTCAGAAACCATAACTGAAAATAAACATGCAAGCGGTCTGACAACAATAACTGTTTAGTAAAATGAATAAGATTAAAACTAAACACTTGTTCAGGATACATGACAAAGAGTTGAAAGAGAAAAACAAAAATATTCAGGCAAAAAAAGGGAACGACCAAACTTTTCACCTTGCTAAGAAGATATTCCTTAAATGTTTTGTATTTAGTGACATTTAAAGTAAAACCTGACAAGAAGAAAAATAGGGGGATATGAAAAACATAGAGGAGTATTTTTGCACGAAGAGGCACAAAACTGCTATGCCCTATAATAACAAGTATAATCGCTAGCCCCTTAGCCATATCTAGGTAGCCTATTCGCTTTTTCATCTTATCTCCCTTCTCCTGTTCTTAGTCGATAAAGATTCAGATCAGAAGTGACTGCCTCCACTTCTTCAAAATAAACATCTTTCTGGTAATGTTCTTTCATTATTTTCTTGACTCGATCCATATTTCCTGAAGAAGGTGACCAAAAGAATAGGATATTCTCCTTGTCAATAGCAGAAGAAAGAAGATTACTAGGATCCTCAACATTATACTTTTTCATTAATTGATAATAATGTGGCGAAAAAGTTTGCCAGTTACCTAAGGTTGTTGTATTTTCAATCAACTGATCAGGCTTCCTTCTAATCGTAGCCAAGCTCGGTTGAGAATTGACAAGTGTCCCATAACCGCCAAAAACAAGCAATTTATCAGAATGTTTTTCCACTACATCATGATACTCTGATACCATGGATGATTGAATGATTGGGAACCAGTAAAGTTCTTGTCCCACACTATTTACCCAGATCATACTCGCCAGCATTCCTACAAGTTGTAGACTATAAAAAATTCCTCTTTTTTTCAACAGTTTACGCTTATTGTAAAATAAGGGCGCATAGTAGACGAAAAAGATTAAAAAGCTAACAATAATCGGGATATAAACACGTTCTACCACTCTCTGCCTAACAAATAGAGCACCAATTAGTGCAAATGGAACAAGCGGGAGTACCCATCCATAGAACTTCTTGGGCTTGAAGAACAAAAACCAGCCAATCATAACAATAAGAAAGCTTGTCAAAATAATATTTTGAAAATAATCTGATATCATCTGAAGCACATTAAACGAGTACTTTTCAGAGAAAGAACGTACGGATTGAATTTTTGTTAACAGCTCATTGTTCAAAGCATCTTTTTCAGCAAATAACCAATAAGTTGAAGTAGATAAATCATTTTCACTGACTCCCAGTTCCTGGAATTCCTTGGCATGTTTCTCATAATCAATCGCAGGGAAATCTCTCAAATTGGTACTAAGAGTATTCCAAGTTAGGTATTCTTGAACATCTGGTTTCGTTAAGGTATAAACTTTATTGGAAGCAAAAATAAGCAAAATAACAGCAGATAACAAGAATAATTCTTTTTTCTTTTTTCCTTTGATTACTTCAAAAACTAGGAAGGGGATTATAAGTAATAATAAACTGGCAATAATTTGCGGCCTAATCGACAACCCTATTAAAGACAAGAGCATTCCCGTTACGTATTTCGATCAAATAATAATAGTATAGCCGCTGTCGATAACAAGTAAGCAATTACCGAGAACGAGAAATACTTCATTAAAACCATTTGAAGTAACATTATTAAGGGAAGTAAGAAATAATATTTCTTTCTAAAAAAGAACTCCAAATAGATGCTAAAACTCAAGCAAAAACTGAGAGCTAAGAAAATAAAATAAATATTCCAATTTGTAAATAATTGCTGAAAAAATACTAAAGCAGATGATAACAAAATCCCAATATAGGGAAGCAACATATTATCTCCAGACAATATGGTTTGATTAGCCATGATATCATCAACCACTGGATAATCAAATCCCTTAATCAATCTATATCCATAAAAAATAAGAAATGGTAGCAACAGCAAACCAATTCGAATCACTCTATCTATGATTTGTTTATGGTTCATAAAAAACTCTTTCCAAAATAAATATTACCTTATCATTCTATCATATTTCAAAATAAAAATCTGTTGATTTCTGAATAAATATCCTAATAGCTATTTGAATTTTCCTTGGAAAACTAGTATAATGAAAAAATACAAAATCCTAGAAGGGGGAGTTAGATGAATCAATCGGTTTCAAACTTAAAATTGGCTGAGCGTGGTGCTATTATCAGCATTTTGACCTATCTATTCTTGTCTGCAGCTAAGCTAGCAACCGGACACCTACTCCATTCATCCAGTTTGGTGGCAGATGGTTTTAACAACGTTTCAGATATCGTCGGAAACGTGGCCCTCCTCATCGGGATTCGTTTGGCTCGCCAACCGGCAGATAGAGACCATCGCTTCGGTCACTGGAAAATAGAGGATTTGGCAAGTCTCATCACTTCCATCATCATGTTTTACGTTGGTTTTGATGTTCTACGAGATACCATTCAAAAGATACTCAGCCGAGAGCAAACAGTCATTGATCCACTTGGGGCGACTCTGGGAGTCATCTCTGCTATCATCATGTTTGTAGTTTATCTCTACAATACCCATCTGAGCAAGCAAGCCAAGTCTAAAGCCCTTAAGGCAGCAGCCAAGGATAATTTGTCAGATGCCGTAACATCTCTTGGAACATCTATTGCGATCCTAGCTAGCAGCTTCAACTATCCAATCGTGGATAAGTTGGTCGCCATTATCATTACCTTCTTTATCCTTAAAACTGCTTATGACATTTTTATCGAGTCATCCTTCAGTCTTTCTGATGGTTTTGATGAACACTTGCTCGAAGATTATCAAAAGGCTATCATGGAAATTCCTAAGATCAGCAAGGTCAAATCTCAACGTGGTCGTACTTACGGAAGCAATATTTATCTAGATATTACTCTGGAAATGAACCCAGATCTGTCTGTTTTTGAAAGTCATGAAATTGCGGACCAGGTTGAATCAATGTTATCAGAACGCTTTGGTGTCTTTGACACAGACATTCACATCGAACCAGCACCAATCCCTGAGGATGAAATCCTAGATAATGTCTATAAAAAATTGCTCATGAGAGAGCAACTGATTGACCAAGGAAATCAATTGGAAGAGTTACTAGCAGAAGACTTCATTTATATCCGCCAGGACGGACAAGAACTGAACAAGGATGCCTATAAGGCTGAAAAAGAACTGACATCAGCCATTAAAGAGCTTCATCTAACCTCTATCAGTCAGAAAACAAAACTCATCCGCTACCAAGTCGGCGACACCATTCATACCAGTATCTGGCGCCGCCACGAAACTTGGCAAAATATTTTCCATCAGGAAACGAAAATAGAAAAAGACTAAAACAGAACTCCCAACTTTCTCAGTTGGGAGTTTTTATATATTCTTATTTTGCAACGCTCTTAGCAAGTACGAAGTTCCCAAGTGTAGCTGAACCATTACCTGCAATAGCTGGGGTCACGATATAGTCGCGCACATCTGGAACTGGTAGGTAGCCATTAAGTAGGACTGTGAATTTCTCACGGACACGATCAAGCATGTGTTGTTGAGCCATAACCCCACCACCAAAGACGATGACATCTGGACGGAAAGTTACGGTTGCATTAACTGCAGCTTGAGCGATATAGTAGGCTTGAACATCCCAGACAGAGTTGTTCAGTTCAATGTTTTCCCCACGAACACCTGTACGAGCTTCCAAACTTGGACCAGCTGCATAACCTTCCAAACATCCATTATGGAAAGGACAAACACCTTTAAATTCTTTCTCAATATCCATTGGGTGTCTAGCCACATAATAATGACCCATCTCAGGGTGACCAACACCGCCAATAAACTCGCCACGTTGGATAACACCTGCACCGATACCTGTACCGATTGTGTAATAAACCAAGTTTTCGATACGACCGCCGGCATTATTACGAGCAACCACTTCACCGTATGCAGAACTGTTTACGTCTGTCGTGAAATACATAGGCACGTTTAGAGCGCGACGAAGGGCACCAAGTAAGTCTACATTTGCCCAGTTAGGTTTTGGAGTTGTTGTGATAAATCCGTAAGTTTTGAATTTTTATCGATATCGATTGGACCAAATGAACCAATGGCAAGTCCTGCAAGATTATCAAATTTTGAGAAGAACTCGATGGTTTTATCGATTGTTTCAATAGGTGTTGTTGTAGGAAATTGTACCTTTTCTACAACATTATAGTTTTCATCTCCGACAGCACAGACAAATTTTGTACCGCCTGCTTCCAAACTTCCGTATAGTTTTGTCATGATAAACCTCTTGTATTTATTTTCTCTATTATAGCATATTCCCATAAGGAAAATTACTCTATATTTTAGTTTTTTCTCTGTAAATTTAATCATTCAAGCAAAAACGAACAAACATGACATTTGTTCGTTTTTTTGATTTATTAAGCTTTAACTTCGATAACTACATCACCCTTAGCAACAGATCCAGAAGCAACTGGATTTACTGAAGCAAAGTCTGCAGTGTTTGTTACGATAACCATAGTTGTGTTATCAAGACCTGCAGCAGCAATCTTAGCTGAGTCAAATGTTCCAAGAACATCTCCAGCTTTAACCTTATCACCTTGATTAACTTTTTGGTTGAAACCTTCACCGTTCATTGACACAGTGTCGATACCAACGTGGATCAAGATTTCTGCACCGTTAGCAGTTCTCAATCCATAAGCATGGCCAGTCGGGAAGACGATTGTCACTTCAGCATCAGCTGGTGCATAAACAACATCTTGGCTAGGTTTCACAGCAATACCTTGTCCCATAGCTCCGCTTGAGAAGACTGGGTCATTCACATTTGAAAGAGCAACAACATCACCAACGATTGGAGTTTGGATAACACCTTCGCTAAGTGAAACAAGATTACCAGTTACTGCTTCTTCTGTTAAACGGTCAGTTTCAGCTTCAGAAATTGCTCCTGCAACCTCTTCTACTTCATCTTCGTAACCAAACATGTAAGTAAGAGCAAAACCAAGTGCAAATGATACAGCTACCATAAGAAGGTATTGTAGAAGTTGTCCATTACCAATGTAAAGCATTGTACCTGGGATAATTGTGATACCATTACCAGTACCAGCAAGTCCTAGGATTGAAGCAAGTCCACCACCGACTGCACCAGCAATCAATGAAAGGAAGAATGGTTTACGGTAACGCAAGTTAACCCCGAAGATAGCTGGCTCAGTAATACCAAGAAAGGCAGATAGAGCAGCTGGGAAAGCAAGAGTTTTAAGTTTAGGATTTAGTTTTCACACCAACGGCTACTGTCGCGGCACCTTGAGCAGTCATAGCTGCAGTAATGATAGCGTTGAATGGGTTAGCATGAACAGCAGCAAGCAATTGAACTTCAAGCAAGTTGAAGATGTGGTGAACACCTGATACGACGATCAATTGGTGAACTCCACCGATTAAGAAACCACCAAGACCGAACGGCAAGTTAAGGAGTGCTTTTGTTCCAAGAAGGATGTAGTTTTCAACAACGTGGAAGACTGGTCCGATGATAAACAAACCAAGAATTGACATTACCAAAAGTGTTACGAATGGTGTTACCAAGAGGTCAAGAACGTCTGGAACAACCTTACGAACAGCTTTTTCAAATTTAGCTCCGACAACCCCGATGATGAAGGCTGGAAGAACGGAACCTTGCAAACCTACAACTGGGATAAATCCGAAGAACTGCATTGCAGTTACTTCACCACCAGAAGCAACGGCCCAGGCATTTGGAAGTGAGCCAGATACGAGCATCATACCAAGAACGATACCAACGGCTGGATTACCACCGAATACGCGGAATGTTGACCAAACAACCAACCCTGGCAATATAATAAAGGCTGTATCAGTCAAGATTTGAGTGTAAGTTACCACATCTTCTGGAAGTGTCATCCCAAGAGCAGTCAAGAGACCACGAACACCCATGAAGAGACCAGTTGCTACGATAACTGGAATGATTGGTACGAATACGTCACCGAAAGTACGGATAGCACGTTGGAACCAATTCCCTTGTTTAGCAGCTTCTGCTTTCATATCTTCTTTAGAAGATGTTGGCAAACCAAGAGCCACGACCTCATCGTACATCTTGTTTACTGTACCTGTACCAAAGATGATTTGGTACTGACCAGAGTTAAAGAAGGCACCTTGAACTTTTTCCAAGTTCTCGATAGCATCCTTATTAATTTTTGCTTCATCTTTTACCATCACACGGAGGCGAGTCGCACAGTGAGCTACACTGTTGACGTTCTCACGTCCACCCAAGGCTTCGATGACTTTTTTTGCAATTTCTGTATTGGTCATTTGCAAAAATCTCCTTATAAAAAAATTTGTTCTTATTTGAAAGCGATTTTACTCGCCCTACGAGTATTATTTTATCATCTTTCAAAAATATGTCAAGCGTTTTGCAGAAAAAGTTTTTTGATTGTTAAAATTTTTGATAGTTTTTGCTACTTTCTTAATAAATCTCTCTCGAAAACGCCTAATTCTACGTGTTTTTATGTGTATTTTTTCAAAAACTTTCATATTTTCATTAATTTTCATAAAAATAAATTCCTAATCATCTATCAAACGTTTGACATTTTTTTCTTAAATTCGATATAAAAGACTTGCTTTTTTATAAGGAAACGTTTACTATAAAGATAGTAGAATTTATGGAGGGAATATAAATGGAATGGACTACCGAGCGTCGTTATAGACGCTATGAAGATTGGACACAAGAAGAAATCAAACAAATTCAAGAAAATATGGCTCAGTCTCCATGGCATACAAGCTATCACATCGAACCCAAGCAAGGTCTTTTAAATGATCCAAATGGTTTTTCATATTTTGATGGCAAGTGGGTTGTCTTTTACCAAAACTTCCCCTTCGGAGCTGCTCATGGGTTAAAGTCTTGGGTACAACTTGAAAGTGATGATTTAGTTCATTTTTCAGAAACTGGAGTTAAAGTTCTACCTGATACTCCTTTAGATAGTCACGGCGCATACTCTGGATCTGCTATGCAGTTTGGCGATCAATTGTTCCTTTTTTATACAGGAAATGTCCGTGATGAAAATTGGGTTCGCCACCCTTATCAGATTGGTGCCTTGATGGATAAGGATGGAAAGATTAAAAAGATTCATAAGGTCTTGATTGATCAACCTGCTGATGCTACTGACCACTTCCGAGATCCACAAATTTTTAACTTTAAAGGACAATACTACGCTATCGTCGGTGGTCAGGACTTGGAGAAAAAAGGTTTTGTCCGTCTCTATAAGGCTATCGATAATGATTTTACAAACTGGCAAGCAGTCGGAGACCTTGACTTCAACAATGACCGCACTGCCTATATGATGGAGTGCCCAAACCTAGTCTTTGTTGGGGAACAGCCTGTCCTTCTCTACTGCCCACAAGGTTTGGATAAAAAGGTTCTTGACTATGACAATATCTACCCAAATATGTATAAAATCGGTGCTTCCTTCAATCCTGAAAATGCACGTATGGTAGATGTGTCTGAACTACACAATCTTGATTATGGTTTTGAAGCCTATGCTACTCAAGCCTTTAACGCTCCTGATGGACGTGCCCTGGCAGTCAGCTGGCTTGGTCTCCCAGACGTTTCTTATCCATCTGACCGTTTTGATCACCAAGGAACTTTCTCATTGGTCAAAGAATTAACCATTAAAGATGGCAAACTCTATCAGTACCCTGTAGCAGCTATCCAGGACCTCCGAGCTTCAAAAGAGGAATTTTCAAATCGTTCTGAAACCAAACACCTACGAACTTGAGCTTAACTTAGAAGCCAATAGCCAAAGCGAAATTGTCCTTTTTGCTGATAAAGATGGCAAGGGGCTATCTATCAATTTTGACCTTGTCAATGGCCAAGTAACCGTTGATCGTAGTCAAGTAGGTGAGCAATATGCTCAAGAGTTTGGAACTACCCGCTCATGCTCAGTTGCTAATCAAACAACTACTGTCAATATCTTCATTGACAATTCAGTCTTTGAAATTTTCATCAATAAAGGAGAAAAAGTATTTTCTGGTCGCGTATTCCCAGATAAGGATCAAAATGGAATTCTTATCAAATATGGAAACCCAACTGGAACATACTACGAATTAGAATATGGTCGCAAAACTAACTGATGTTGCAAAATTAGCTGGCGTCAGCCCTACTACTGTTTCACGTGTCATCAACAAAAAGGGTTATCTGTCAGAAAAAACCATTCAAAAAGTCAATGAAGCTATGCGTGAACTGGGTTATAAACCCAACAACCTAGCTCGCAGTCTTCAAGGAAAATCAGCCAAATTAATCGGTTTGATTTTCCCAAAAATTAGCCATGTTTTCTATGCAGAGTTAATTGATAAATTAGAGCACGAACTCTTCAAAAAAGGCTATAAGACTATTATTTGTAATAGCGAGCACGATTCTGAAAAGGAACGTGAATACATCGAAATGTTGGAAGCCAATCAGGTGGACGGTATCATTTCAGGAAGTCATAACTTAGGTATCGAAGACTACAATCGTGTGACTGCTCCTATCATTTCCTTTGACCGTAACCTGTCTCCAGATATCCCTGTCGTTTCTTCTGACAACTATGCTGGTGGTGTCCTAGCTGCTCAGACCTTGGCTAAAACTGGAGTCAAATCTATTATCATGATTACAGGAAATGACAACTCTAATTCCCCAACTGGACTTCGTCATGCAGGTTTCGCTTCTATCTTACCAAAGGCTCCTATTATCAATGTTTCCAGTGACTTTTCACCTCTTCGAAAGAAATGGAAATTAAAAATATCTTGACGAAACAAAAACCAGACGCCATCTTTGCATCGGATGATTTGACAGCTATCCTCATTATCAAGATCGCCCAGGAGCTCGGTCTGTCAGTTCCTGACCAGCTAAAGGTGATTGGCTATGACGGGACTTATTTTATCGAGAATTACTACCCTCACCTCACTACCATTAAACAACCTATGGAAGAAATCGCTCGCCTGACAGTTGATTTACTTTTACAAAAAATTGAAGGTAAAGAGGTTGCTACTACTGGCTATTTCTTACCAGTTAGTCTCTTGCCTGGTAGAAGTGTCTAACCATATAAAAAACTCAGACTACTTAAGTCTGAGTTTTTCTTATGAGCGTAATGCTTTTAAAATACTTTTTGCTTTTTCTAAGTTAAATGTTTTTTCAGCAATCAAACCTTCTACTAGCTTTGGTACTTCTGCTTCTTTGGCTCCTGCCAAGAGGGCCAAAGATTTTGCTTGCAATTTCATATGTCCCTGCTGAATACCGGCCCCAACCAAGGCCTTAAGTGCAGCAAAATTCTGAGCCAAGCCCATAGATACAATAATCTGTGCTAGGTCTTTCGCAGATGGTTGACCTAAAAGTTCGTGACTAAGGACAACACGAGGGTTGAGACCAATAGAACCACCCTTGGTTGCAATTGGCATAGGAAGAGTCATCTCTCCAATCAGTTCCTCTTTCTCTGAGTCTAATGTCCAGAGACTAAGTCCTCGATAAAGGCCATCACGACTAGCATAGGCATGGGCTCCTGCTTCGATAGCCCGCCAGTCATTTCCAGTCGCAATCAAAAGAGCATCAATCCCATTAAAGATCCCCTTATTGTGGGTAGCTGCTCGATAAGGATCTGCTTGAGCAAAATGACTAGCCAAGACAATCTTGTCAGCCAATTCACGCGCTTCTTCCTTATTAGGACTCAAATAGCGAAAAGCAATACGACAGCTAGATGTCACCAAAGACTCCGTAGCATAGTTTGACAAAATTCCCATGAGACTTTGTCCCTGACTCAAGTTTTCCAAACGAGGTTTTAAGGCTTCAAGCATGGTATTGAGCATATTGGCTCCCATTGCCTCTTGAGTATCGACATGCAGATAAACAACCAGAAAGTCTGTTTGGCCTGAGACTTGTTCTACTCGTAAGTCCCGCGCACCACCACCACGTTTGACGATAGACGGATAAGCTTGATTGGCCAGTTTAAGCAGTTCTTCTTTTTGGCTGAGGATAACTTGGCGAGCTTCTTCTCTATCAGGCACTTGATAAAGAGCAACCTGACCAATCATTTGGCGCTCATGAACTTGAGCTGTGAATCCGCCTGCTCTACTAATAACTTTACAAGCAAAACTGGCTGCCGCAACCACAGAAGGTTCTTCCGTTACATAAGGGACTGTGTAGGTTTGACCATTCACAAGGACTTCAGGCACAATGGAGTATGGAAGCGAAAAAGTTCCAAGAACATTTTCACTCAGTTGATCTGCAATTTGAACACTTAGATTCTCGTTTTCTCAAGCCCTTCTTGAAGCTCTTGAGAGAGTATATTTGAATCTTTCAGTAGTTCGAGACGTTCAGGATATGTTTTTTTTGAAAATCCACTCCAATTAATCTTCATCATTTTTCAACCTTGCTATAATAACGGTGATGTTCTACAATTTCAACCAAGGCGTATTCTTGATCTTCGTATCCTGTAAATTGGGTAGAACCTGAAGGATTCAGATTAGCCTCCTCATAGAAGACGTTTTCGTATTCTTCTACCGTAAGAGGCTTCCGACGGTCCAGTACTTGCGCCCGTTCCTTGTCCAAATACTGCTCATAGCCTTCAACTAATTGAACACTAAAGAACTCTGATACAGCGCCACTTCCGTAGCTATAGAGGGCAATCTTATCTCCCGCTTTAAGCGTGTCAGCATTTTCTAGTAGAGAAAGCAGACCAAGAAATAGTGAGCCTGTATAGATATTTCCAACTCGATTGCTGTAGATAATTGAAGCATCAAAGTGTTGTTGCAAGAGTTCTTGCTTTTCTTGAGAAAGACTCTTATCTAGGATTTTTCTAAACCCTTTAAGGGCAAGTTTTGGATAAGGCAGATGGAAACAAACTGCCACAAAATCATCTAGGGTCCAGTTATAACGTTTCTTGTACTCTTCCCAGTTCGTTTCTAAGCAGTCTAGATATTGCTGGGTCGAATAAACACCATTTACAAAAGGCGTTGTAGAATAGTTTGGACGCCAAAAATCATTGATATTTCTGGTTTGGGCCACATTGTCATCATTAAAGCTCAAGATTCTAGGATTTTGCGTGATAAGCATGGCAATGCTTCCTGAACCTTGGGTTGGCTCACCTGGTGCATTGATACCATATTTGGCAATATCACTAGCTAGAACCAAGACTTTTGATTTCGGTGAATTTTCAACATGAAGCTTGGCATAATGAAGAGCAGCTGTAGCTCCATAGCAGGCTTCTTTGATCTCAAAACTGCGGGCAAAAGGCTGAATGCCTAATAAAGCATGAACAAAGACAGCCGCGGCCTTACTCTGGTCGATACCAGATTCGGTCGCAACGATAACCATATCGATTTCCTGCTTTTCTTCTTCCGTAAGGATAGAATTTCCGGCGCTTGCTGCAAGGGTCACGATGTCCTCAGTCAAAGGAGCGATACTAATCTCCTCAAGCAAAAGTCCTTTATTAAATTTATCGGGGTCAACTCCCCTTGCTGTTGCTAAGTCTTGTAATTTCAAGACATATTGACTGGTCGCAAAACCAATCTTATCAATACCGATTGTCATATTTACCTCTGTTTTAAATCATTCATTGTAAAAAATCGTTCAAGTCTATTTTATCACAAATAAGAATAAAAGATAAAAAAAAGCCCTAATCTTAATAAGCAAATATTGGACTAAGCTTCAAAAATACTGGAATTACAAACTCGTCCTCTCCAAACAACAAATAAAATAGAACCTTATGCGGTTCTATTTTTCTTGAGGTAATAATAGAATTTGAGGACAACTGTTCCACTTGCCATACCGATAGAAATAACCAGAGCTAGCATAACTACCAAGCTAGCACCTGCAAGGGCACGATTATAATCTCCATTAACGAAGAAAGACGTTGTTCGGTAGGATAAATATCCTGGAACCAGGGGAGCTAAAATAGCAAGAGTAAAAACTACTGCAGGTGTTTTATAGATAATACTCATAATCTGACTGACACAAGAACCAATTACTGCAGCAATAAAGGTTGCCAGAATAACATTTGTCGGCTCCTTAAGGGCTAAATAAAGGAGCCAGACTGCCATCCCTAAAATACCTCCAGGAATCAGCATGGAACGTTGTACATTTAAAACTATTAGGAAAGTAATGATGGCAAGTAAACTAGCAAGAGCTTGCAAAAAGAAAGTCATTAGTGTCATATTAATTCATTAATACCAGGGCTACAGAAGTTCCAGCCCCCAAGGCAAGGGTAACGAGCAGAGATTCAAACATCTTGCTCATACCAGAGTTGATGTGGTTGGTCATGATATCACGCACGGCATTGGTTAAAGCAATCCCAGGTACGAAAGGCATCACAGCCCCTGCTATAATTAAGTCAGCCGTTGAAGGCAAACCAGAATAACGAGCCCAAACTTGTGCTATCAAACCAAAAACCAAGGCACCTGCAAATGCAGTCATAAAGGGGATGCGAATCAATTTTTCTACATAGAGGGAAAATGTGAACCCAAATAAGGTAGCGACCCCTGCTCCAAGTGCATCATAAAAATTTCCACCAAACATAATTGAGAAAAATGGCGCACTTAGGGTTGCAGCAATAGTTAATTGGACCTTTGTATAGGGCGACGGCTTATCGTTCAAGGCCTTCAACTGGATGAAGGCTGTTTCCAAATCAAGCTGACCTGCGACAATCTGTCGCGAAATCTGATTGACATCGCAAACCTTCTCAATATTATAAGAAGAGGAAGTGACCCGCTTCATCCGAGAAATATTGGTGTTTTCAATTGAGAAAAACACAGCTGCTGGCATGGCTAAGACATTACAATCCATAATACCTTGTGAATGAGCGATGCGAATCATGGTATCTTCAACACGATGAATTTCAGATCCATTTCTTAACAAAATGGTACCTGCAAGCATAATAACATCAATCACTGCATTCATTTTTTTAGATTCTTCCATGTTCCCTCCTTTCTAAGCTCCTTTTATTTTATCACAAATTTGTAGGAAAAAAAATCTTTGTCACAAAAACTGTGACAAAGATTTTTTAGTTTCCAACGTTTTGATTTTCTGAGGGATTCTGAGGCGATTGTGTTGTCTGTGGAGCTGTATCCACTCGATTAGTGTTGTTCTGTGAAGGAACTGTTGTAGTCGTTGTCGTTGTTTTAGGTTTATAAATTGAAATCTTAATACGTGTAGTATTAAGATCAACTGACTCGCCCAGTTTCGGACTTTGATCTAACACTATCCCTTCAGGAGTCCCTTCAGGAGCTGTTGGTACTTCCACTACTTCAATATTGGCCTCTTTAACACCAACAATTTGAATCAAGTTATTCTTAGTAAATTCCAAACTTGATCCAATATAACCTGGCATTGGAACAGTCACTGCCTTCTTAGCAACAGTCAGAACAATTTGTGTCGCCTTACTGAGATCATAAGTAGCCCCTTCAGACAGACTTTGTCTCAAAATAGTACCTGGTTCCATTTCAGTAGATTCTTCTTCCTCAATCTTAATAAGATTTTCAGGAACTTTTTTCTCCTTGAGTTCAGCAATCACATCTGTTGATTTTCGGCCAATGTAATTACCAATCACAAAGGATTGTCGGCCAGAAGAGATAATGAGGTTAACTTTAGTTCCTTCTTTTCGAGATGAACCTGCATCTGGATCCGTTCGAATGACACGACCTGCTTCAACAGTATCACTTGATTCTGTCTTTTCTTCACCAATTTCAAAATTGGCCTTCTTCAGATTTTCTTTAGCTTCTGCCACTGTTTGTCCAGCTACTTTTGGAATAGCAACAGTGGCCGGAGTATTAGACACAATCCAAAGTAGAGAAGCTAAAACTAGGACAAAACTTGCCAATAGAACTAAATAACGTGCTTTGAAGCGACGCTTCTTGCTGGTTTTGTAGCGACTGCTTTGCTCACTGCCTCTTGAGTTGTTTTTACCGTTTGAGGACGCTCTGCTTGCTGTTGAACCTTTGCACTTGCTATTAAAGTTGACTGAGGAATCTTTGGCAAAGTTTTAGTATCTACCTTGCTGGTATCATCAAAGACTCTCTTAGATTCATTTCGTCTATTATGCGAAAGACTGCTTAGTAAGTCAACGTACATCTCAGAGACAGATTGATAACGATCTGTTAACTTTTTAGCCGTCGCTTTAATGACCACATTCTCCAGAGATTGTGGTACAGATGGATTTTCAGCAATAACTGAAGGCAGAGGTTTTTGGAAATGCTGAAGAGCAATAGTCACAGCACTATCTCCATCATAAGGGATATGCCCCGTTAACATTTCAAAGAAAATAATCCCCATGGCATAAATATCACTCTGAACTGTAGCTTTGGAGCCACGTGCTTGCTCAGGTGATAGATAATGAACCGAACCCAGCATCGAATTTGTTTGCGTCAAGCTAGTTTCCGCAAAAGCCACGGCAATCCCAAAGTCAGTAACTTTAGCAGTTCCATCTGGAGTTAAGAGAATATTTTGAGGTTTTAAATCACGGTGAACAATTCCCTTGGCATGCGCCAAACGCATGGCTAATAGAATTTGTCCCATGATACGCACAGCTTCCTCGTTTGATAGAGGATGGTGTTCCTTGATATAGCGTTTGAGATCGAGCCCAGCTACATATTCCATAGCTAGATATTGTTGACCATCCTCTTCGCCAATATCTGTTATCCGAACGATATGGGGATGATCCAAGTCTGCCATAGCTCGCGCTTCACGCTGAAAACGCGCCACGGCGATAGGATCCGTTTGGTAGTTGGTCCTCAGGACCTTTACAGCTACCTCTTCCCCGTCTAAAATCAAATCCTTGGCCAGGTAGACATCTGCCATACCTCCGCGACCAATTTGTTTGACAATGCGATACCGTCCGGCAAAAATCTTGCCGATCTGGATCATACTGCCGCCTCCTCCTTAATCGAAACAAGGGCTACTGTAATGTTATCAAGGCCACCAGCATTGTTAGCAAAACGAATCAAGGTTGCTGCTTTGTCTTCAAGCGAAATATCACTAGTTACAATATCAGAAATTTCACTACCTGAAATCATATTGGTTAAACCATCACTATTAAGCAAAATATAGTCTCCTGGTTCAAGGGTGATAATTCCCATGTCTGGTTGAATCTCGTCTTTTTGACCGATAGATTGAGTGATAATATTCTTTTGTGGATGAGCTTCTGCTTCCTCTGCTGTTAATTGTCCTGCCTTAAGCAATTCATTAACCAAGGAATGGTCACTGGTCATGAGTCGATATTCTTCTCCACGAATCAAAGCAATGCGTGAATCACCGATATGAGCATAGATAGCTTGATTATCAATGATTGCAAGGGCTTCAAGAGTTGTTCCCATGCCTCTATAGGCTTCATCACGACCTAGTTGGTAGATCTTTTGATTTCGATTTCTAGGTGATGGGCAAACCATTCACGAACTTCATTGACTGTCTCAATTTGGGTATCTACCCAAGCCGCACCTAAATCTGTTACAGCCATCTCACTAGCAATATTACCTGCACGATGACCTCCCATTCCATCAGCCAAAAGGATCATAGTGCGTCCAGCTCGGTTGACAAAGTGATTGACATAGTCTTGGTTATTTGTACGTTTCTGACCAACATCTGTTAATAATGCTATTTCCATTGTGTCAGTTCCTTCCTAATCAGATATCTTACGAAATTGGCTAATGAAGAATCCATCACTTCCATACAATTCAGGAGTGATGAGAATACAGCCATTTTTCAGGATATCCTTGCATTCATGTTCTAGTTTAACCTGCTCAAACTCGGGATGACTTTCTAAAAAGGTTTGAACCACTTGAAAGTTCTCCTCAGAGACGATAGTACAGGTACTATAGGTTATTATACCACCTTTTCGTAGCGTTTGACAAACACTACCTAATATTTCCAGCTGAATTTCCTGTAAAAACATGGAATCCGCAGTTTCTTTGTTATATTTGATATCTGGTTTTCGACGTAAGAGTCCGATTCCAGAACAAGGAGCATCCACTAGAATCTTATCAAATTGATCCTTGCTAAAAAACTCATGTACTTTTCTGGCGTCCATTTTTTGTGTTTGTACACGGTCTGCTACGCCTAAACGTTGGGCATTTTCTCGAATCAAGTCTAACTTGTGGTCATACAAGTCTAGAGCTATTACTTGACCGGTCGTGAGATAAGATGCCATATGGGCTGTTTTCCCGCCTGGAGCTGCACAGGCATCCAAAACCTGCTCCTCTCCTTGTAGCTCTAGTGTTGGTGCAACCAGTTGACTAGACTCGTCCTGGATAGTAATAGCCCCTTCAGCAAACAAGTCATGACCCGCAAAATGCCCCTGCTCTTTAACCAGACCAGTATTTGATAAGATAGAATCACTTGCTCCGAGCAATCTTTTGATTTCCTCTTTTCGACTCAAATCAGTCACCCGGATACTGGCTTTATTCCGATGTAAAAGACTTTCAAAAATCGCTTGCGCTCGCTCTTCTCCGTACTCTTCCTTGAGCTTAGAAACCAACCAAACTGGCAGAGAGTAGGCGATAGAATCACGCTTATTTTTACGCTTGATAGAGTCAATATCTGGCAAACCTTCTCGCAAGATACGACGAAGGACTGCATTGACCAGTTTTTCGCTACCTTTTTTACGAGTTTTTGCTAATTCTACTGCTTCATTGACCACTGCATGGTCAGGCACCTTATCTAGATACTGGATCTGATAGAGACTCATGAGAAGCAAAACATAGAGCCAGTTGTCTAGCTTGTCTCTATCCTCAATAAAGTGAGATAAGCACCATTCCAAAGTTAGTTTACGGGTTACAGTCCCATAAACAAGCTCTGTCACCAAACCTTTGTCAGTTGCTGACAGTTGACTTCCCTGGAGGTGTTTATTTAAGGCGATATTGGAGTATGCTTGATTGACAAGAACGTCCTCCAATACCTCTAAAGCTAAACTTCTAGCTGTTTCTACTTTAATCACCAAATCGTTCTCCTACTGTCAACGTTCGTCCCACACCATTAAGGAAGGAAGCAATGTCCATTTTAGGTTTTCCTGCTGGTTGAACTTGTTTAAGAGACAGGGCTCCTTCTGCTGTTGCTACGATCAATTCTTTCTTACTGATGGAAATAATCTCACCCGGATTCCCCTGACCTTCTACAGGCAGAGCTTCATAGATTTTGAAGCGTTCTCCCTTGAGGAAGGTATGAGCAACTGGCCATGGATTCATCCCACGGATTTGATTAAAGAGTTGACGGTTGGTCTTGTTCCAGTCCAGTTTTTCCTCCTCAGGTTTAATATTTGGTGAGAAAGTTACTTGGCTTGGATCTTGCGGTTGAGGCTGAATTTCACCAGCTATATAAGCAGGTAGAGTATCCAAAAGCAAATCACGCCCAACAATGGCCAATTTCAAACAAAGTTCCAACATTATCCTCATCAGTAATGGGAATACTGCGACGAGAAATCATATCTCCTGCGTCCATCTCCTTAACCATCTCCATAATGGTCACTCCTGCCTCCTCATCACCTTGAATCAAGGCATAATGGATAGGAGCACCACCACGGTGTTTAGGAAGGAGGGATGCATGAACGTTGACTGCAAAATTCATGCTATCAAGAAGCTTACTTGGGAGAAATTGTCCAAAAGCTGCAGTCACAATCCCGTCAGCACCCAAATTCATGATAGCTTCCATTTCTGGACTACCCGATAATTTTTCTGGTTGGTAGATAGGAAGTTCTGCCTCTTTGGCAGCTTGTTTTACTGGGGTTTCCTGGATAACTTTTTTACGTCCAACCGCACGATCTGGCTGAGTTACAACCGCTACAATCTCGTAGCGGTCATCTGACAAAAGCCCCTTTAAAACAGTTGCTGAAAAATTGGGAGTTCCCATAAAGATTAGTTTTGTCATCTTTTCTCCTTCTATAAAAATTGTTGCGGTTCGTGGTCAATACTGAGACGAAGTTCGCTATTTTCACGTTCTTGAGTCAAGGCCAAAACTTGGTTAAGTGTTTGGCCAAGCTCATCTTCTAAACGATATTTGATTAAAATCTGATAATGATAGAGGTTATGAGTGCGAGCGATAGGTTTAGGCGTTGGTCCAAGGATGACACTAGCATCCGACAAACCTGACCTCAAAATTTCCATGACTTGATAAGCACGTCTAAGAACCTCTTCTTCTTTTTTATGAGATAAGGTGATTCCAATAGTGAAATAATAAGGTGGATAACCCAACTGACGTCTGATGCCCATTTCATAGGCATAAAAACCTTCGTAATTCTGATCCTTGGCGAAGCGAATGGCATAATGCTGAGGATTATAGGACTGAATCAAGACCTGACCTGCCTTTTCAGCACGACCTGCGCGACCTGCCACCTGGGTCAAGAGTTGGAAGGTTCTCTCAGAAGAACGGAAATCAGGCAGGTTCAAGGCTGTATCCGCATTGAGAACACCAACCAAGGTCACATTTGGAAAATCCAAGCCCTTGGCAATCATCTGGGTTCCAAGTAAAATATCAGCCTCACCTTTTCCAAACTGCTCAAGCAAGGCTTGGTGGCTGCCTTTCTTCCGAGTGGTATCCACATCCATGCGCAGAATTCGTGCCTCTGGAAAGAGTTCCGCTAGCTCATCGTAGGCCTTCTGGGTCCCCGTTCCATAATAGCGAATACTACGACTCTGACAGTTTGGACAGACATGGGGGATTTCCTTAGAAAAACCACAATAATGACAGTTCATAGTCTTAGTATCCATATGCAGCGTCAAGGAAATATCGCAGTTTGGACAGGTATCAACAGTCCCACATTCTCGGCACATGACAAAGCTAGAATAACCACGACGATTGAGCATGAGAACAACCTGCTCTTTTTATCCAGTCGATCTTGAATGGCCTCAATCAGTGGTGGTGTAAAGTTTGATGTTTCATTCTGCCCGATATAGTCACGGAAGTCAATCAGTTGAACTTCAGGAATGCTTGCTAAAGGATTGGCCCGTTGAGTCAGACGTAGATGTTGATAAACACCCTTACCAGCACGCGCACGGCTTTCTAGACTCGGCGTTGCAGAACCAAGGACTAGGGCAGCTTGATTGTACTGGGCACGTAAAAGAGCCACATCTCTAGCATGATAACGAGGATTGCTATCTTGCTTATAACTAGTCTCATGCTCTTCATCGATAATGATAACACCTAGATTTTTCAAAGGTGCAAAAATAGCCGAGCGAGCCCCAACAACTACCTGAGCATCTCCACGCTCCACCTTGCGCCACTCGTCGTACTTTTCACCATTGGACAAACCCGAATGGAGAATGGCTACTTTATCGCCAAACCGAGCAATAAAGCGCTCGGTCATTTGAGGTGTCAGAGAGATTTCCGGAACTAGAACAATCGCTGTTTTCCCCATATCCAAAGCACCTTGGATAATCTGCAAGTAAACCTCAGTTTTCCCACTTCCTGTGATTCCTTGAAGAAGAAAGGGAGGATGTTTCTTTCCAATCGCACCAACAACCGCCTCACAAGCTTGTTTGCTCCGGGTTTAACTCTAAGGCTTGATTTGACCCGATTCCTTCAAAGTAGGCAGCTGAACGTTGCACTTCTTTTTGAAGAATCATCAAAGCACCCTGTTCCACAAAGAAGTTAACTTGTTCCCGTGAGTAATGTTCTAACAAAGTAGCCAAAGAAGTACTTTCTGGATGTGCTACTAAATAATCTCGCAGTTCCAATTTCTTCTTAGCACGGTTGGAGATTTCTAGCTTTTCTAATGTCTCAAGATTCACTTGAACCCAAGACTGTGTTTTGACTTTCTTCTGATCCACAGCCTGATACTCGAGTTTCAAAAGCCCTTTTCGAGTCAATCGCATCATCTCGGCCTGCTTTTTCAAGTCAAGCGATGAAAAGGCTAGAGATTCTTGCGAACCGAATAAGCGCTCCTTTTCCTCCTGACTCAAGCCTTCCAGAGGATAGAGGATTTTATCATAGCTAGAATTCAAAAATCCTGGAAGCATAGCTTTTAGAATAGAAATCTTGTATGAAAAAACTGACTTACGTAGTTCTTCGGCTAGCCAGAGTTGTTCCTCCGTTAAGACAGGAGAAAAGTCCAGTACCTCAGCAATTTCTTTCAAGTCCTCATCTGCCATTTCCGATTCTTGTTCTATTCCAAGAACAATTCCCTGAATCAAGCGATTGGCCTTCCCAAAAGGCACATGAACCCGCATACCAACTTCCAGCATGTCTACAAATTCCTCAGGGACTTTATAACTGTATGGTTGGTCCGTCTGCATCAAGGGAACATCCACAATGATTTTTGCAATAGCCATATCCTCACCTCCTTCTTTACTTAAATCGTTTCAATTGATTGAGTATTCTTGCAATAGAAAAAATAAGATTGAGTCCCCCCAACCTTAAATTTTTTCACCTTCTTCTTTTTCTTTCGCGATTTGCTCTTTGATTTTCTTTTCTTCTTCTTCTCTCAAGCGTCTTTCTTCTTCGATTCGACGACGAACAGCTTCGCGTTTTCCTTCTGGATCAGGGTGGATGGTTACATTTCCTGATTCAATTTCTTCCAAGGCACGAAGAGTCGATTTTTCAGACTTAAATTCTTGAGTTGGAGTCGCACCCGCTTCTAATTCGTGGGCACGCTTTGCTTCCAAAATTACGAGTGAATATTTTGATGGGACCTTGTCAAGCAAGGTATCAATAGAGGGTTTTAACATCATTTGTTTGTACCTGTTTTCTATAGTTTATCGAATAGTCGAAGACTTTGGCAACATATCTTGATAATGACCGATAACACGATCTACGCGGAAGTGCTCTGCTTCAATCACGCGTTTCACACGTTCAGCAGCTAAAGGAACATGGTCATTGACAATAGCATAGTCATACTCACGCATGAGAGCAATTTCTTCCTTAGCCTTTTCGATACGCTGGGCAATGACTTCTGCACTGTCTGTACCACGGCCAACAAGACGATCTTGTAGTTCTTCCAAATCTGGCGGTGTCAAAAAGATAAAGACCGCATCTGGAACTTTTTTCTTAACCTGAAGAGCTCCCTGTACTTCAATTTCAAGGAAGACATCGATTCCCTTATCAAGTGTTTCGTTGACATAAGTCAGAGGAGTTCCATAGTAGTTCCCAACATACTCTGCATATTCCAACATCTGTCCTTGACGAATCAACTCTTCAAATTCTTCACGAGTACGGAAGAAATAGTCAACTCCATCAACTTCACCTGGACGTTGCGCCCGTGTCGTCATAGATACTGAATATTGAAATTGATTTTCAGAACTCTCAAAAATTTCTCTTCTAACCGTTCCTTTCCCAACTCCAGAAGGGCCTGAAAAAACGATTAGTAAGCCTCGGTCTGCCATTATGTCTCCTTTATATAGTTTGTGAAATGACTCGAAAATTTCTGCAAGATGATATGTTTAAAGCCACTTCTGCTAACTACAATCTTTCTATCTAGTGTAACAAAAAAGCAGTAATTTTTCAACTGCTCTTTCTTATTTATTTTGCATAGTCAACTGCACGAAGTTCACGAATCACGGTTACCTTGATATTTCCTGGATACTCAAGATTGTTTTCAATTTTCTCACGAATTTTGTGAGCCAAGATTGTGACTTTGTCATCCTTGATTTGACCTGGATTTACCATGATACGGATTTCTCGACCCGCTTGAAGGGCAAAGCTATTTTGGACACCTTCAAAGCTGTTTGCAATTTCCTCTAGGTCATGGAGACGTTTGATATAGCTTTCAAGCGACTCGCTACGAGCTCCTGGACGGGCAGCACTCAAGGCATCCGCTGCAGCAACGATAACTGCGATCACACTTTCAGGTTCTACATCTCCGTGGTGGCTAGCAATGGTATTAATCACAACTGGGTGTTCCTTGTACTTGCGTGCCAATTCAGTCCCAATCTCAACGTGGCTACCTTCGACTTCACGGTCAATGGCTTTACCAATATCGTGAAGGAAGCCAGCACGACGAGCAAGGGCAGCATTTTCACCAAGTTCACTGGCGATAATACCAGATAACTTAGCGACCTCAATTGAGTGACGCAAAACGTTTTGTCCATAAGAAGTACGGAACTGCAAACGACCCATGATTTTCATCAAGTCTGGATGGAGGTTTGGTGCCCCAATTTCATAAGCAGCAGCTTCACCATACTCACGAATCTTATTATCAATCTCTAGGCGATTTTTCTCAACCAACTCCTCGATACGAGCCGGGTGAATACGACCATCCTTAAGTAAGATTTCCATAGTCATACGGGCAATCTCACGACGGATTGGATCAAATCCTGACAAGGTTACCACTTCTGGAGTGTCATCAATAATAACATCAACCCCTGTCAAACTTTCAAAGGTTCGAATATTACGCCCTTCACGACCGATAATACGACCCTTCATGGTATCATCAGGCAGATGCACAGTAGAGTTAGTAGACTCAGCTACATAATCACCAGCAATTCTCTGCATAGCTTGAGCCAAGATATCCTTGGCTAACTTATCTGAACGTTCCTTAACTTCTTGCTCTGCCTCACGAATGCGGCTAGCAATTTCTTTCGTTAAGTTTTCCTCTGTCTGAGCTAAGATAATATCTCTTGCTTCCGTCTGTGTCAGAGTACCAATACGTTCCAGTTCAGCTTCTTTTTGTCTTTCGACTTCCTCTAGTTGTTCTTCACGTACATCAAGGTTTTTTGCTCTATCAGAAATACTTTGTTCTTTTTGTTCAAGAGTTTTTTCTTTGTTCGTTAAATTATCATCTTTACGATCAAGACTGCTGGCACGTTCAGTCAAACGACTTTCGATTTGCTTGAGTTCTTGACGTTCAGACTTAAATTCAGCGTCCACTTCTTCACGGTATTTTCTGGCTTCCTCTTTAGCCTCCAATAGTGCTTCTTTTTTAAGAGACTTGCTTTCACTCTTAGCTTCATTGATTAATAAATCCGCTTCGCGCTCAGCTTGTCCTCGTAAATTAGTTGCTTCTTGTTCAGCATTTAAAAGCATCAACTCTGCAGCCTCTTGTGATGATTTCATCTTGACTGAGATGCTGACATATCCAATGACTAAACCAATGATGACGGCAAAAACAACAATCGCAATTGTCATGATTTCCATGTTTTTACCTCAATTTATTTGTTTATCTGAATGATTTACATTCTTTTACATTCTACCATAAAAAAGGAATTTAAACAAACCTTAATTTGAAGTTGTTTTGATTATTTCGGGGATTAAAATCCTTATTTTCCCTGATAAACTAGGCTATTGTTACTAACCAAATTTTTAAAGATTTTTTTACAAACAAATTAGAAAAAGCCTACCTCTCAGTAGACTTAGTTCGATTCGATTTTAATCGGTACTCTACTAAAATTCTGCTCTGAGAAATTTGGATTCCCCAATTGATAGATTTGATCTGCCTTTTGGGTCATGACATTCCAGGGCTCTTTACCAATTCGGCTGACTAGATGGACTTGGTCTTTCAGAGATTTGAGGTGGTTCCTGCCTTTTTCGGTAAAACCGAGGACATGAATACCTTCTGGCAACTCACTTTCTCTAGCCTGCACCAAGATATAGGTCAAGAGGCGTCTAACACGCGCCTTGGTGTAGCGCTTGGTAGCCACTAACTCAACCAATTCCTCTACAGACTGGGCTGTTTGATTGCTTCCTTAACACGCACTGCCATTTCTTGATTAACCTGATAAACAGTACTTAAATCTGGATTTGACAAAATTTGATAGCGTAAAAGTGGAAAATAATCTTGCCAGCTCACCTTACAAGCATTTTCAAAGATCTCTATAGAAGGCATAAAGCGTTCTAAGAAATCTTGGTCTGCTTGGTGCTGACGGATAGCTGTCGCCGAGGCAAAGTCCACATCCTTGTCCACAGAATGATAGCCTGCACCCTGACGCCTGATTGGATGAAGTTTGATGTTTCGTCCAGCAACTGCCTTGGCATAGGCCAGAGCAAGGACATGATTTGGCGTATTGCCTGAAAAATCAAGACCTGCAAATTCCTTCCACATGGCTTGGGTTTTCTGAGGATAAGAGAGTGAATCAGGCAGATTATCTACAAAATTCTCCATCTCTTGAACACGCTCTGCGTATAAGTTAGCAATTTTCTGGTAATCTAGTACTTCCTCTGTCCCAAAGGTTAGGGTATCAATCCCCAACTGTGCCAAGATATCTACTGCTCCTTGTCCAAAGAAATCCGCTGCTTGTACACTGACTAAAAAGGGCAATTCTACTACCAAGTCTGCCCCATTCTCCAGTGCCATTTGAGCCCGTGTCCACTTGTCAACGATAGCTGGCTCGCCTCTTTGCATGAAATTCCCAGACATGGCCACAATTTTCAACCCATCTGCCTGTTCTAGCAGGTATTTGTGGCCATTATGAAATGGATTAAACTCTGCAATAATACCTGTGATGGTCATGATGTTCTCCTACTTCTGTGCCACAAAAAACCAACGGGTGCTCGTTTCTGTAGACTCCTTGTCCTCAAAGTCTGCATAAAGTTTGAAGGATTTAAAACCAGCCTGTTCCAGCAAAATATCATAGGTCAAGATTTCGTATGTACGCTCCTCATGTACTTCATCGTGGCGACTAAAGGAACCGTCCGCTTCCTTGATAAAGAAAGTCAGTTCATGCACGATGGAGTGAGGAGCATCGTCCTCATAGGTATCCCAAAGCATGGCAAAGTCTTCCGCATTTTCATGGTAAGAATAGCCTGGGAAGACCTCATCTGTCTGGTAAGTCGAATGCACATCAAAGATAAACACCATCTTCATTGAGGGCATTATAGACTTCCTTAAAGACGTCCCCGACTTCCACCTCATCCTGCATGTAGCAGATTGAGTCCGAGTAACATGTGACAAAATCATATTTCCCTGCCTTGGACAAGTCCAACATATTGCCTTCCATAAAATCAATCTTTTGCTTGGCTGATGCCGCTCTCTTCTCAGCAATCTTCAACATGTCCGCGCTCAAGTCCAGTCCAGTTACATCAAAACCTGCTTGAGAAAAGCGAACAGACTGAATCCCTGTTCCACAAGCCAGCTCCAAGAGTTTCTTTCTCTCCTTAGTCTTGGGCAAATGACGGAGGGAAAAATCCGTCCATTTATCGTATAAAGTATCGTCCATGACCGCATCATAAACAGCTGCAAAAGTTTCATAAGTCGCCATAATTAAGATACAAAGAGCGTTAAAAGCGAAGAGAAAATAGGTATCTTTCTGCTGTATCATCAGATACAAACGAAGCTAATCTTTTTCTCACAGTTTTTAGCTCGTGTTCAGTTTCAACATTACCAAACACGACGCCCTTACCTTTCTAACAATTTTCTTCTAAAATAAGCAAATAAAACCCAGTTGACTACAACTGAGTTCATCTCCTATGCTAAGGCTTCTGAAATATCTACTGAAACAGCCTCATGCCATAGTTTTTCTAGGTTATAGTGGGTACGCATTTCTTCTGAAAAGATATGCACAACGACTCCACCAAGGTCAAGTAAGACCCAGCCTCCAGCTGCATCGCCTTCGACATGGCTACCTTTAAAGCCCGCTTGGGCTACTTTTTCACGGATATTTTCAGCGATAGCATCCAACTGACGGCTATTCATAGAGCTAGTGATAACAAAGTAGTCTGTTACGCTGGTCAAATCTTGTACGTCAAGTGCGAGGATATCCTCCGCACGTTTCTCATCAGCCGCTTTCACGACTAGTTCTAGTAATTCTTTTTCGTTCATTTAGTCCTCTTTCAAATAGTGCACATAGGCGTTATAGGTTTCAAGGGTTTGGGGATAGATAGGCAATCCCTGGCGAGCCAAATGTTCCACAGTGCGAGCTGTTTCATAGGCTACCGCCTTATTGAGTGACAAACTTGCAATCTCACGCGCCTGGTCCACCCCTGGAAAGGCACGATTGTGCTCGATATAATCTGCGACGTAGATGACCTTGTCTAGGTTCGTCATCTGACCAGCTCCAACTGTATGGATTTCTATTGCACGCAAAATTTCAAGATCTTTCAAATCCAAATCTTCCTGAATCTTGTAGATACCGACCATGCCATGCCAGACATTATTGCCCCAGTTTAAGATCAGAGTTAAGTTGATAACGGTCTATCAAGTCTAAAAATTCTTGATCTGATAGCTTTTTAGCATAGTCATGAAGGAGACCTGCCAAACCAGCTTTCTCAACATCCACACCAAAGCACTGAGCTAATTCTATGGCTGCACGCTCTACACCCAGACAATGGGTTAAACGTTTTTCAGGTAGGAGCTCTGCCATTTTTTCCAACAATTCTTCACGCGAACAGTTTATATAGTCTTGATAGGCCATCAGTAGAGCCCCTCCTTCTCAATATAGTCTAGCACTGGTTTTGGTAGGAGAAAGTTGGGTGTACGCCCTTGGGCAATGAAATCACGCACCATACTGGATGAAATATCCATGAGAGGCACATCCACCCAGATGACTGGATAAGACGTCCCTGCCTTATAGCGTGGTCGCTGAACCCCTACAAACTGAACGAGGTCGACCAGTTCATCAATTCTATACCACTTAGGCAAATAGTCTACCATGTCGGCACCGATGATAAAGTAATAATCTGTATCTGGATTCTTCTCTGTCAAGAGTTTCATGGTGTCGTAGGTGTAGGAAATACCCTTACGCTCCAGCTCGATGGTCTCAATAGCTAGTCCTTCAATCCCGTCAATAGCCAATTCAAGCATTTTGAGACGGTGGTGTTCAGAAATGGTTTCCTTTTTGTCTACGTGAGGTGGTTGGTATTCAGGCATGAGCAGAACTTGATCCAATCCCAACTGCTGACGCACTTGATCTGCGACGATCAGGTGGGCATTGTGAACAGGGTTAAAGTTTCCTCCTAAGATTCCAACTTGCTTGCGTTTTTTATCCTTGATTTCTGGCTCTAACTCCACTTTTGTAAAGGGAGTTAATAGTTCGATTGCCATAGGCTAATCTCCTTTAGTCTTCTGTAAAAACAGTTTTGGGAGTATCATTCTTAGATTTCTTTAACTTTTTTAGAAATCTTGCGATTTTCTTTCTTGCTTGATTGTTTATACAAAATCAAGATACGTCCGATTTTTTGGACTGTATCCACACCGATTTCTTCCTCCAAGATTTCAGCTACTTCGTGGATGTTTTCATCTGTATTTTGCAAGAGTGTAACCTTGATCAATTCACGGGCATCCAGTGCCTGACGAACGCTGGTTTTGATTTGATCGTTGAGTCCGTTTTTCCCTATTTGGATGATGGGTTTGAGGGTGTGTGCCTGGCTGTTTAGGAAGGCACGTTGTTTCGATGTTAATGACATAATTCATTTAAAAGAGTTTCTTTTTATACTTTTCTGAAGTGGTGACGGACGTCAGCAAAGTCCTCTGGACTTTCATGACTAAAATTTGAGCCTAAGGTCTCAAATTTTCCGCAGTTGGTACATTCACTTGTACCAACTAACACCACAGCGAAAAGTATCTTCTATGAGCTCGCAATGCTCGCCTTTATAAAGACAACCCTTTCCTTTCTGTGTTTAAATAATTGCTTTTCGTGTGACGACTGCGACGCCTTCTGGTGCCCAGACGGCTACTTTGGCAGTTCCTGTTACACGGATCCAGCCTAGTCCTGAGATAACGAGGTCTGTCTTATCCTTGATAGTAAAGACATGTTGGACCAGTTTTGGAAAGTCTTCTTTTTCCTTGCTATTTGGTGGTGTAAGGAGGGTTCCCAGGTGCTTGTCGTAAAAGGCACTCGCTCCTTCAAGCTTAGTACGATGAAGTTTGAGTTCATTATCAAAGAAAGCTGTGAAACCTTGCTTCTCACCTGCAATAAAATCAAAACGTCCCAAGCCACCTAAAAATAGAGTTTGTTCAGGATTGAGCTGGTAGGTTTTTGGTTTGATTTCCTTTTTAGGACTGACATACTTGAGATTTTTAGCCGTCAAGTAGTGGGCCATCTGGTGACGGTGGATAATTCCAGGTGTATCGTAGATGTAAGAACCGTCATCAAGCGGAATCTCAATCTTATCTAGAGTTGTCCCTGGGAAGCGTGATGTTGTGATGACGTTCTGGTCACCTGTTATTTCCTGGATAATAGCATTGATAAGAGTTGATTTCCCAACATTGGTCACACCAACTACGTAAACATCACGGCCCTTACGGTAGTGCTCAATCTTGTCAATAACTTCCTTGATAGCATGCTTATTTTGCGCTGAAGTCAAGACAACATCGACTGGACGAAGTCCTTCTTCGTGGGCACGTTCCATAAGCCATTGACTAATTTTACCAGGCTTAACAGACTTAGGAAGGATGTCTTTTTTATTTCCAACCAAGAGAACATCATTGCCTGATATAAAACGAGGCAATCCTGGGATGACAGAACCATTAAAGTCAAAGATATCAATGACATTAACTACCAAGGCATCACTGTCTCCCACCTCGTGCAAGAGTTTTAGGAAATCATCATCCGTCAACTGCACATCTGTGATTTCATTGTAATGACGAAGACGGAAACAGCGTTGGCAATAGACTTCACCTGTCTCCAAACCTTTTTCAAGTGCTGACTGGGGCGTAAAGCCAAGACCAGTTTTATCTGTCGTCTGAATGGTTGCACCACAACCAATACAGAGAATTTCTTCCATAGTTAGATTCCTTTTTTATATGTGATAGGGCCGTACTTTTCAGTGATTTGTTTCATGACACGGCGCTCACGAGCTCTGTTAATCTGTGTTTTGATAGAGTCATGTTGGACCAAGGGTTTGACCAAAATCGAACGAATCCCTGCTCGGTGAGCGGCTCGAATATCCGTCATGAGTTGATCCCCAACCATGACCACTTGGTCTTTTTCATAGTGGAATTCCTTCATGGCACGATCAATCCCGAAAGTAAAGGGCTTCAAAGCCCAATACACATAGTCAATCCCAAATTTTTCAACTGCACGTTGCACTCGTTTTTTAGAGTTATTGGATACTACAATGATACGAATCCCAGCATCACGAAGATCATGTAACCACTGCTTCATCTCTGGAGTCCCATCAGGGTTATTCCAAGCAATCAGAGTGTTGTCCAAATCCACCAAAACAGCTTTGATCCCTTGGTCTTTCAGGCTTTGGACTGTCAAATCATAAACTGCTTCTACAGCAAAGTCTGGCATGTAGTTTTCAATAGCCATTTTGACTCCTTTTCTTAACTTATTTTTGCATTTTTTTTGAGAAAATGGGATAGAACAAGCCACAAGACAGCACTAGCCAAAGTAATATAAATCCATGCATGCTTATCCTCCATAAATGGAAGAGGAACATTCATCCCGAAAAATCCTGTGATAACAGCAAGCACGGCCAATAAAACTGAAATGATGGTCAAGGTTGTCAAGTTATCATTCAGGTTATTGTTTAGGATGTTATTGTAAGATCCTGACAGTTGTTGTAAAACCTGGGAAATCAAATCTGTCATGGACACCAACTGATGAGCCTCAATCATAGCATCATCAAACTGTTCTTTTTCAATTTCATCCAAACGACGATAGAGGGCATGCCCTTGGATATGTTCCAGTAAGATACGGTTTTGTTTGGCAGCCGCCGTTAAATAAACCATACCTGTCTCCAAGTCGGAGAGGGCAAAGAGATTTTTCTTGGTCGTTCTCTGACGGAGCAGGCCATTAACCTCATCCTTACTCTTATCCATCTTCTCAATAATCGGATAATAAGCATTGCTAATCATTTCAAGACTAGCAAAGAGAAATTTGTAAATGGACAGAGACTCATGACTATCCAGATAAGCTAACATCTGATCAATGACATAAGCATTCTTATGGTTGCTGATGGTAATCATTCGTTGTCTTTCGACGATAAAGGTCATAGGAATGGCTTCATAGTACTCCTTGTCCTTTTCTAAGTCCAGAACATTGTAGATAAAGGTCACTGTGCCATTTTCACGGTTGTAATCCATATGGGCTCGTTCGTTTCTATCCAGCGCATATTCGATGGTTTCTTTATCCAATCCGTAGATTTCAGATAAATCTTCAAGATTTTTGATGATTTCCACATCTAGATTAATCCAGGTGCAACCATTTCCTAATTGCTTATCTAAAAACATCGTTTCTCCTTTACCAAACTCTTTCTATTGTACCACAAATCAAGTAAAATTTCAGTTCTACTCTTCTCTTGAAAAATTGCTAACCACAGTAATATTACGGTTGGGAACAAAGTGGAGAGCCTGGTCTTCACCTCTGAGTTGAGTTGTTCGAATTCCGACACTAACTACTTTTCCCGATACAGTAATAGGACCATTTGTCAAAACAACCTCATCTCCTACATCCAACTGGCGTTCAAAGAGGATGAAAAAGCCATTGATAACATCAGACAGGAAACCTTGGGCTCCCATACCAATAGCCACCCCAGCAATTCCTGCACCTGCAAGCAAGCTAGAGACAGGTAAACCTAGAATGGATAAAATACAGTAAATCAAAAAGAAATAAAGTGTATAGTTAAAAATGTTTTCAAGCAAACGAGAAATTGTCTTCTGTCTACCTGCATCTCTATTTGAAAATTTAAGTGAGGGTTTAACAATCTTTCGTACAGCGACATGGAGAAACTTTTTAGCTATATAAAATAGAAGAATGAGAAGTAAAAGAGAGATTACCTTGGTCAAGAGATTCTCTAAAACAGTTGTTAAATCTAATTTATCCAGATAACGTTGAAAAAATTCTTGCATACAAAACTCCTTTTATCAATTATACCATAAAACGATGTCTGAACCAGTTTGATAAATATTCATTCTGGCCTTACTATTAATAGATTCACTTGATTTCAAAACATATTTATACTATAATCAAACCACTACAAGGAGAACAAATTATTTTCTCAATAACTCTCTCGAAATAGACCTTTCTACCTCACCTACTACTAAAACTTTAAAGCATTTATCTCAAGGAAATATTCTATGTCTATCACTCAACGTACTTTAAAACTTGTTTTGGCAACCTGCTTTGCCTGTTTTCTAGCCTACTTTTTTGAACTATCCTCAGCTGTTTCAGCTGGAATCATTGCTATTTTGAGTCTCTCTGATACACGAAGAAGCACGATCAAGCTAGCCCGCAATCGACTTTTTTCAACCTTGCTGGCGTTAATGATTGGTGTTATAGCTTTCCAACTGACTGGCTATCATATTTGGAGTTTTGGACTTTACTTAGCAATCTATGTTCCTCTAGCCTATAAACTGGGCTGGGAAATTGGCATAACGCCTAGTAGCGTCCTAGTTAGTCACCTTTTAGTCCAGCAATCTACCTCTCCTGAGCTCTTGTTGAACGAAATGCTACTTTTCCTCATCGGTACCAGTTTTGCTCTCCTAGTCAATCTCTATATGCCTTCACGTCAAAAAGAGATTCAGCTTTATCATACTCTTGTAGAAGAAAAACTAAGAGACGTTTTTCTACGCCTAGCCTATTATCTAAAAAAAGGAGATGGACGCAATCAAGCTCAACTAGTCAACGAACTTGACCAACTATTGGAGGAAGCCCTCAAACTAGTCTATCTGGACCATTCTGATCATCTTTTTCATCAAACAGACTACCATATCCACTACTTTGAAATGCGCCAAAGACAAACCCGCATTTTAAGAAATATGGCCGATCAGATTAACACCTGCCAACTAGCAGCTAGTGAGAGTTTAATTGTCGCTCAGCTCTTTTCAAAAACAGCTAGTCAACTGAGTCAATCCAATCCAGCCTATAACTTGTTAGAAGATATCGAGAAATACCTACAGGTATTTCGCCATCGTTCACTACCTAAAACAAGAGAAGAATTTGAGACAAGGGCTACCCTATTACAACTCTTTCGCGAATTAGAACACTTTATTCAAATAAAAGTAAACTTTTACCAACGCTATGCGAAAAACGAGAATAATTTTTCATAAGTAAAAACACCTTTCTTCTAGTAAGAAAGGTGTTTTAGTATTTGATAGTTTTGAAAGAGTATAGGTAGCTATTTCTTTCCAACTGACATAAGGCTAATATCTCTCAAACTGAAGTAAGTCAAAGCAATCATACCCAAAGCAATTAAAATTTCTGCTGGTAGCTGGAAAAGTTGCAATCCTGATAAGAGCAACAGAATTATCAAGGCCACAAGACCGAAAACCAATATCACAATATTGACCGTTCCTTTGATGCTTTGAGGTGTCGCAAATACATAGAGTAATAATAAGAGTATCCCTATGATTAAATAGACCATCTTTATCTCTTTCTAGCTCTTATTCAGCTGATTTTTTCTTTTTGTTTGCTTTCTCACGCTCTGCCTTGTTGAGGATTTGCTTACGCAAACGGATAGACTCAGGCGTTACTTCCATGTACTCATCGTCGTTCAAGAACTCAAGTGATTCTTCAAGAGTCAAAATACGAGGTGTCTTGATAACCGCTGTTTGGTCCTTAGTAGCGGAACGAACGTTAGTCATTTGTTTTGCTTTCGTAATATTAACAGTCAAATCATTTTCACGAGAGTTTTCACCGATGATCATTCCTTCGTAAACCTCAGTACCTGGGTTGACAAAGATAGTCCCACGTTCTTCGATAGACATAATTGAGTAGGTTGTTGCTTTACCAGCATCGATCGAAACAAGGGCACCACGGTGACGTCCACCAATTTCCCCTGGAATCAATGGCAAGTATTGATCGAAGGTATGGTTCATGATCCCGTAACCACGAGTCATTGACAAGAACTCAGTTGAGTATCCAATCAAACCACGCGCAGGAACTAGGAAGACCAAACGAGTTTGACCATTACCTGTTGCAATCATATCCAACATTTCACCCTTACGCTCAGAGAGGCTTTGGATAACAGATCCTTGGTATTCTTCTGGTGTGTCGATTTGCACGCGTTCAAATGGCTCACACTTCACACCATCAATTTCTTTGACGATAACTTCTGGACGAGATACTTGAAGCTCATAACCTTCACGACGCATGGTTTCGATAAGAATGGACAAGTGCAATTCTCCACGACCTGAAACAGTCCATTTATCTGGTGAGTCCGTTGGGTCAACACGAAGGGAAACGTCTGTTTGCAATTCTGCCTGCAAGCGTTCTTCCACCTTACGAGAAGTCACCCATTTACCTTCGCGACCAGCAAATGGTGAGTTGTTAACCAAGAAGGTCATTTGAAGAGTAGGTTCGTCGATGTGAAGAACTGGAAGAGCTTCAACTGCATCTGTTGGAGTGATTGTTTCCCCAACGAAGATGTCTTCCATACCTGATACGGCAATCAAGTCACCAGCCTTAGCTTCTTGGATTTCACGACGTTCCAAACCAAAGAAACCAAAGAGTTTTGTAACACGGAAGTTCTTGGTTGTACCATCCAATTTAGAAAGGGTAACTTGGTCTCCGACCTTAACAGTACCACGGAAGATACGTCCGATACCGATACGACCAACGAAGTCATTGTAGTCCAAAAGAGATACTTGGAATTGAAGTGGCTCATCTGAGTTATCTACCGGAGCTGGAATGTGTTCGATAATGGTATCAAAGATTGGTGCCATTGTCTTTTCTTGGTCGGCTGGATCATCTGATAATGAAGATGTTCCGTTGATTGCTGAAGCATAAACTACTGGGAAGTCAAGCTGATCATCATCTGCACCAAGCTCGATGAAGAGTTCCAAAACTTCATCCACTACTTCTGCTGGACGAGCTGATGGTTTGTCGATTTTATTGATAACAACGATTGGGACAAGGTCTTGTTCCAAAGCTTTTTTCAATACGAAACGAGTTTGAGGCATTGTACCTTCGTAAGAATCCACTACCAAGACTACACCGTCAACCATTTTCATGATACGTTCAACTTCTCCACCGAAGTCCGCGTGTCCTGGTGTGTCCATGATATTGATACGAGTTCCGTTATAGGCAACTGCTGTATTCTTCGCAAGGATGGTAATTCCACGCTCTTTTTCAATATCGTTTGAGTCCATTGCACGTTCAGCTAATTCTGTACGTGCATCAAGAGTTGATGATTGTTTCAACAATTCATCAACAAGGGTTGTTTTTCCGTGGTCAACGTGGGCAATAATTGCTACGTTGCGGATATCTTCTCTTAATTTTGTCATAATTTCCTCTGTTATATTCAAAAATTTATTATCTAACTGAACGATTATACCACAATTTTAGGCAAATGACTTAACTCAAGTAAGTGTAAATGTTTTCAAAAACTTTTTCTTCCCATACCTTTTTCTTTTCAAAAATGGCATCTTGTGATAAGATAGGCAGGTATGCGTTTAGATAAATTATTAGCCCAGGAAAAAATCAGTCGGAAAACCATGAAACAGGCTCTTCTCAAAAAAGAAATCTTAGTAGATGGACAAGTTGCGATTTCCCTTGCACAGAATGTTGATACGGGATTACAAGAGTTGATTTTTCAGGATAGAAAAATCCAAGGATATGAGCACATCTACCTCATGCTCCATAAGCCAAATGGTGTCGTGACAGCAAGTAAGGACAAGGATCTGCCAACAGTCATGGACTTGCTACCTCAACCTCTCCAGTCGAATCAGCTCTATGCAATTGGTCGACTGGATCGAGACACAACAGGTCTTCTCCTCTTGACAGATAATGGCCCCCTTGGTTTTCAACTCCTCCATCCTCAATATCATGTGGATAAAACTTACCAAGTTGAAGTCAATGGACCGTTCTCATTCGACCACATCCAACAGTTCAAAGATGGGATTGTCTTTTTAGATGGAATCGGCTGCAAACCTGCCAAATTAAAAATTCTATCCGTAAGCCCAACAGAGAGCCGTGCCTCCATCACCATCTCAGAAGGAAAGTTTCATCAAGTCAAAAAAATGTTCCTCTCAGTCGGTGTCAAAGTCACTGCCCTAAAACGAGTTCAGTTCGGGGATTTTACATTAGATTCAGAGCTAGTAGAAGGTCAATACCGGTCCTTGAATCAAGAGGAACTACAAATCATTAAAAACTATTTAGAGAAAAGTGGATAAAACAAAAAAAGCTTTAAACATAAAGCTTTTTTGTTTTTGATTAGCCAAAAATCATTACGAGGGCTGCAATCCAGTTAAGTACAGAAATGACAATCCCTACGATATTAAGAATTCTTTCTGTCTTATAATCTAGGCTAGACTCTTTTTGGTGTGAATTAGCCAAGACAAGGCCAATAATCCCCAAAACAAGACCTACGATTGGAGATAGCAAACCAAGAACGATAGATAGAATACCTAAAACAAGTGATGGTTTTTTCTTTTCTTGTGTATCCATATTATAAAACTCCTTAATTTTTTTACAAATTAATTATACCATAATACGCTAGCTTTATCTATCATTCGACAGCTTTTTACATAAGATTAGCTAGTCTTGACCTTTCCTGTCCATGAATCCAATCCATAAGAAAGGATATAGATTTCTGAGAAACCTTGTTTTTTCAAGAAAAGTGCTGCATTGGTAACACGTTGTGCACGCTGATTTTCATAAAGAAGAACTGGCTTATCCTTACGAAGAGCAGCAAGGCTTGTCTTCAATTGACTTGAAGGAATATTACGAGCTCCAAGGATATGTTTTCTATGGAAGTCTGCTGGATCACGCAAGTCAATTAACTGACCTGTACGAATCAAAGACTCAAACTCTGCATTGTCTACAATTTTTGCTGCACGACGAATACGAAGGTAATTGTAGCCCATCCATGCCAACATCGCCACTATAAGTCCCCATAATACCCAAGTTACCATAATACCTAATCTCCATTTTTTTCTAAATAGTCTAATTCTATCTTGTGCTCTCTGCGAAGAACAGCCTCTGCTTCTAGATAATCCAGCTTATCCATCAAGCCAGCATCGTAGATTCGAGAAAGTTCTATCTTCATTAGTTCAATATCATAGAGGCGTTTGCCCATATAGACAAGGATGCCAAACTGTTTAAGAAATTGCTGCACATCGTAGAGTGTTTTCATAGCTTTCATTCTAGCAAAAAATTAGAGTTTTTTCAATAGCAGCCATTGAAGATTGACTTTTACTGTTTGCGAATCTTAGTAATACTTTGGCAGAGAAGGAAACCGACAAGCATTCCAGCAAAATTCTGAACCAGATTGTGAGGAACATCAGCCAAGGCTTGACCCCAACCTTTCATCCAAGCAGTCGCAAAGGCATAACCAGCAACCATGACAAGCGATGCCAAGACTAATCCTAACCATTGCCATTTCCCTTTAAATCCAGCAAAATACCCCTGCGAACCATGGAAAATTAAGCTGAAGATCATCCAGTGAGGATAACCTGAAATCAGGTCAATGAGGAAACCTCCTATCCCCCCAACGATGGCTCCTTCACGTCGCCCAAAATAAAAGGCAGTAAAGAAAATTCCAGCATCCAAAAACGTGAGGATTCCCGTAGCAGTTGGGATTTTCACTACATAACCCAAAGCTACGGATAGGGCTGTTAAGATGGATACTAGGGCGATTTTATTAGTTTTGGTTTGCTTCATATTGTCTTACTCCATATTGATCTGCTTGTGCGATGGCACGGTAAACAAAGGCTTTGGAACTCTCAACCGCTGCTAATAGTCCCTCTCCTTGTACTAATTGACTGGCAATGCTCGATGCAAAGGTACAACCTGCACCAGCATTTTGACCTTCTAAGACTGGATTTTCTAAAATGGTAAAGTCATGACCATCATAAAAGACATCCACAGCCTTATCCTGACTAAGGCGATTCCCACCCTTGATAATAACTGCTGGCGCCCCCAAGTTATGTAATTTTTGAGCTGCAGTTTTCATATCATCCAAGGTTTTAATCTTTTGATCTGCCAAAAGTTCAGCCTCTGGAAGGTTAGGTGTAATTACAGTCACATAAGGGAAAAAGCGAATTAACTCTTGGCAAAGCTCACTAACAGCAACATCATGAGTCTCCTTACAAACGAGAACAGGGTCCAAGACCACTGGAACTCCTGAGCGCTCCTTGATAAAGTTAAGGGTTTTTTCAGCAACACCAACAGTCGGTAAGAGACCAATCTTAATCCCTCCAAAGTCTACGCTCTTGAGACTATCCAACTGTTGTTGGAAAATAGTCTCATCTATTGGGAAGACCTCAAAACCATTTTCCGTCAAAGCAGTTAAACAAGTCATAGCTACAAAACCATGCAAACCATTTAAAGTATAGGTCGCAAGGTCAGCAGCTAGTCCACCACCACTAAAAATATCATTTCCTGAAAGTGCTAAAATACGATTATTCTTCATAACGAATCTCCTTTAAATACAATCCATTAGGTGCTGCAGTTGGTCCTGCCAACTGTCTGTCTTTTTTCTCCAAGATGAGGTCAATCTGTTCAACTGGCATACGGTTGTTACCAATTTTCAGCAAGGTTCCAACCATATTTCGAATCTGCTTATAGAGGAAGCCATTGCCAGAGAAAGTAAAGGTTAAAAATTGTCCTGTTTCATCAACCCTAAGACTAGCTTCCGTGATCGTCCTGACCTTGTCCTCCACACTAGTCCCGGATGCTGTAAAACCAGTAAAGTCATGTGTGCCCTCTAGTTTTTTTATAGCAAGTTGCACCCTCTCCACATCTAGTGGATAAGGATAGTGGGTCGCATAATGACGTCTCATAGGATTTTTAGGACGTCCTCTATCCACGATAAACTCGTAGGTCTTGCTATGCTTGGCATAACGGCAATGAAAATCATCAGCCACAATCTCAATCGAAATCACATCGATGTCTTCAGGACTTTGGGTATCGAGAGCAAAGCGAAGTTTCTCCTCATCCATCTGATAGGGAAGATCAAAGTGGATGACCTGTCCTAAAGCATGAACACCACTGTCCGTTCGCCCAGCGCCATGAATGGTAATAGCTTGTCCTTTATTTAATTTGGTTAGAGTTTTTTCAATTTCCTCTTGAACACTACGCGCGTGAGGTTGCCGCTGAAATCCAGCAAAAGCATAGCCATCATAAGAAATTATAGCTTTATATCTAGTCATGTATCTATTTTATCAAGAAAATTTCTCTGCAACAAGTTTGAAAACTGAAAATTGTACGGGTACAGTTCTCGGTATCATCTAGTCCTTACCTATATTTTCTCATCATATATTTTTGTTCTGGAATTTCAATGGTTTGAACGATTTCAAATCCTTCTTTTTGATAAAGATCCTTGGCTCTTTGATTTGCCTCGTAGACATTTAGAGAAATAGTATCTATGTCTTCATTTTCAAAGGCCAAACTAACAAATTTCCTTAAAGCCTGGCTACCTAATCCCTGACCCTGTTTCTGGGGATTGATAAAAAATCTCCCGATATGAAGATTCCTGTCTTCTAGCCTGATTTTCTGGATGACACCTACAAACTCTTCTTCAGCAAAAATGGAAAAAATTCCTTCCAAATCTTGCAAGACTTGACTTGTCAAGGGAAAAGGAATCATTGTTCCCATCCATTGCTTCTGAAAACTTTCTCCCAAAGCATTAGACCAATGACAAATGAGTTGGGCATTTTCTATCTGAAGTCCTTTTTCAAAGTGAATTTTCATATTTGCTCCTAAAACTTCTCCTACATCCAACTATTATACTCTTTCTCTTATTTTTTCCGAATAAATAAGTATGATTCATCTTTATTTTTTTCTTGTTGGAGCTATTCTTGCTTCCTTTCTAGGCTTGGTCATTGACCGCTTCCCTGAGAAATCCATCGTTTTTCCAGCTAGTCACTGTGATTCTTGTCAGACTCGTTTGAGACCACTGGATTTGATTCCAATTATTTCTCAAGTAGTCTATCGCTTTCGCTGTCGCTACTGCAAGTCAAACTATCCTGTCTGGTATGCTTTCTTTGAGTTGTCTTTGGGACTGCTCTTTCTAGCTTTCTCTTGGGAATTTCTAACCTTAGGACAACTTATTCTGATAACTGCTGGCTTGACCTTAGGTATCTATGATATCCAGCATCAAGAATATCCCTTGCTAGTCTGGCTGACCTTTCACCTAATCCTCTTGGTTTGCTGTGGTTGGAATCTAGTTATGATTTTCTTCCTTATCCTGGGAATTTTGACTCACTTTATCGATATCCGCATAGGTGCAGGGGATTTTCTCTTTCTAGCATCTTGTGCGCTTATCTTTAGTCTGACAGAATTACTAATTTTGATACAGTTCGCTTCTACAACTGGCATTCTAGCTTTTCTCCTGCAAAAGAAAAAGGAAAGACTCCCATTCGTGCCTTTCCTCTTATTTGCTACCTGTATGATTATTTTGGGTAAGCTTTTGCTTTTAGGATAGTCAGGCCCTCTATGAGGGCTTTTATTTTGTCATCCTATTCCTTAGATAGCCTTCTCAATAAAGTTTCGTATGGTGGTCAAGCCATCTGGCGTGCCGATACTTTCTGGATGGTATTGGAAAGCATAGATAGGGAGCTTCTTGTGTTGAAATCCCATGATGACTTGGTCATCCATCGAACGAGCCGTAACTTCAAAGTCTGCAGGTAAATCCTCCACCATAAGACTATGGTAACGCATGACTGAACAGTTATTCTCTATCCCATGATAGAGGATGGATGGAGCTTCAAATTGGAGCTGACTTTGTTACCATGCATGACCTTTGGAGCCAAACCTAGTTTTCCACCAAAAGCCTCTGCAATAGCCTGATGTCCCAAGCAAATCCCCAAAATTGGCTTTTCCCCAGCAAAATCTCGAATCATATCCTCCATTTTCCCAGCATCAGCTGGCCAACCAGGTCCTGGCGAAAAGACAAGAGCACTTGCCTTTTCTGCTACTTGATAGAGACGAGGATCGTCATTTCGCAAGACCTCAACAGGAGAAAAAGTTCCGATATATTGTGCTAGATTGTAGGTAAAAGAATCATAATTATCAATCAATAAAATCACAATTTTCTCCCTTTAATCTTGGAATGATTAGTTATTCTTAGCTTCAAGGTAGTCAGCAATAGCAGCTACGTCCTTGTCTCCACGACCTGAGACATTGATAATGATAATCTCATCCTTACTTAGTTTTGGAGCACGTTTAACTGCTTCTGCAATAGCGTGTGAGCTTTCGATCGCCGGGATAATTCCTTCTGTTTTACTTAATAAAAGTAAGGCTTGAACAGCTTCTTCGTCTGTCGCTGCTACATATTCTACTCGACCAGAGTCTTTAAAGTAGGCATGTTCTGGACCAACCCCTGGATAGTCCAAACCTGCTGAAATAGAGTAGACTGGAGCAAGTTCCCCATCTTCCTTAAAGACTGCATAGGTCTTCATACCATCAACAATTCCGACGCTACCCTTGGTCATAGTTGCTGCGTGCATGTCTGTATCAAGTCCATGACCAGCAGCTTCTACTCCAACCAATTTTACTTCTTCATCAGCTACATACTGTGAAAAGGCACCGATGGCATTAGAACCACCACCTACACAGGCAATAACGTAGTCTGGCAGTCGTCCTTCTTTGTCCAAGATTTGACGACGTGATTCTTCACTGATGACTTTTTGGAATTCATGAACAATCGTTGGATAAGGGTGAGGTCCCACAGCAGAACCTAAAACGTAGAAGGCTTCAAGGTCATTCATCCATGCTCCAAAGGCTGCATCAACCGCATCTTTGAGGGTACGAGTGCCAGTTTCAACTGCGTGAACAGTTGCTCCCATCATCTCCATGCGGAAGACATTGAGACGTTGACGCTCCACATCTTCTGCCCCCATATAGACATCACATGCCATACCAAATTTAGCCGCGGCTGCAGCTGTCGCAACACCGTGTTGGCCAGCTCCTGTCTCAGCAATGACACGCTTTTTACCCATTCGTTTTGCTAGAAGGATTTGACCCAAAACATTATTAAGTTTGTGAGATCCAAGGTGGTTAAGGTCTTCACGCTTGAGATAAATCTTAGCTCCGCCTAGGTGTTCTGTCAAGCTCTCTGCATAATATAACGGTGTCTCACGACCTGAATAATCCTTCAAGTAATGACGAAACTCAGCTAAAAACTCTGGATCATCCTTGTACTTATCAAAAGTCACTTCTAATTCATCTAACAAAGCCTGAATCGGCTCAGGTACAAAACTACCACCAAATTGTCCAAAATATCCTTTAGTTGTCATAAAATTTCCTCTTTTCTATCATTTAAAAATATGAAAAAGCCCACACACGGAATCTACTTCCATGTGAGGGCGTTCGTAACGCGGTACCACCTCAATTGTAAAGAGACTATCCCCTTTACATCTCTGCCTTGTCTAACAACAAGTTGCACTGTAAGGTGTGCGCACCGAATTTTCATTGTTTCAAATTCATTTTTTCAAATCAGCCCAATTTCACTATTTTCAACCACCTGTTCGCAGCAACCACAGGCTCCCTGAAGATCTAAAATAATTACTTTTCTGATTTGTTGAAATTATTATATGTCATTATCTATTCTTTGTCAATGATTTTTAAACGATTATTTTGAAGAAGCAAAAATTTCTTCAGAAACTTTAACAAAAGTCTCAATGATATAGTCTACTTCTTCATCCGTTAATTTCGTGTGAAGCGGTAATGTAATTTCATTTTCAAAGAAAGCATAAGCTCGCGGATAATCTGCCATGTCAAAGCCAAGATTCTTATAGGCTGTCAAAAGCGGAAGCGGTTTGTAGTGAACGTTACTTGCGATTCCAGCTTTGGCCAATTCTTGGATAATTTGATTGCGCTCTTCGAGGCTCGCACCTTCTACATGGGTAATGTAAAGGTGACGACAAGATTCAACAGTATCTGTCTCATGAGCCAATGGGTGAATACGAGTTCCTGCAAATCCACGGTCATAGCGATCCACGATCTCCTTACGACGTTGTAATAAAGCAGGATAACGGTCCAACTGAGCCAGACCAAGCGAAGCCATGATATCCGTCATATTGCACTTGTAGGCTGGTGTTACGATATCGTATTCCCATGAACCTAGTTGCATCTTGGCAAGGGCATCCTTAGTTTGACCATGAAGAGAAAGAATCTGGAATTCCTTATACATTTCTTCATCGTCAATAGCTGGATTTGCTTTCCAGGTCGCACTTCCCCCCTCAGCAGTTGTAAAGTTCTTGACTGCGTGGAAAGAGAATGAAGTAAAGTCAGCGATTGAACCGGCTGGTTGTCCCTTGTAGGTTGAACCTAAAGCATGGGCACTATCAGAGACAATCACGATACGGTTAAAGGCTTTTTGCCACTTGCTAGCCGCTGTAAAGAGGTCACGTTTCTTTTCTATAACTTGGAACAAACAGTCATAGTCACAGATAATCCCTGCAAGTTCAACTGGGATGATGACTTTAGTCTTCTCAGTAATAGATTGTTCAAGCTTGTCATAGTCCATCTCAAAGGTATCAGCTTGGATATCAACCATCACTGGTGTAGCACCAACGTGAGTGATGACACTACATGATGCTGTATAAGTCATAGCTGGAACGATGACCTCATCGCCAGGTCCTACTTCAAGCACGCGCAAGATCAATTCAAGAGCTGCTGTTGCAGAGTTGAGGCAGACTGTTTAGGTGTCTGAGTATAGAGAGATAAACGACGTTCTAATTCTTTTGTCTTAGGACCTGTTGTAATCCATCCTGAACGGAGGGTATCAGCTACTTCAGCAATTTCAGCTTCGGTAATATCAGGTGGTGAAAATGGAATATTGTAATTTGGCATTGATTTACTCCTTTAACTTGTGGCTACTTTATTTTAAAACTTCAACGACCGTCTGCAACATGATTTTGATATCACCTATGAAACTAAAATCACGCAGATAGGCTAGGTTAAAGTGCATTTTCTCTGGAAGAACTCTTTCTACATAAACCTGATCAACTGTCATACCTTTTGCCGTCATTTGACTGATAATAGTATCCTCGTCCTTATAGTTGATACTAGCAAGGGACGTAATCCCCGCCGGCAGTAACAAGGTCGCCATCATCTCAGGACTGTATTGCTCAGTGTAGCGTGGTACTTCAGGTCGTGTTCCTACAAAGGACATCTCTCCTTTGAGGACATTGACCAATTGTGGCAATTCATCCAAACGAACACGTCGAATGAAATTTCCAACTTTGTGATGCGACTGTCATTGGCAGAAGTTACTAGGCTTCCCTTTTTATCCGCATCTGTCACCATGGTCCGGAACTTCCAAATCTTGAAATGTCTGTTGTACTGGGTTACCCGTTCTTGCTTGTAAATAACAGGCCCCTTACTATCGAGTTTGATCCAGATACTTAGAACAATAAATAAGGGTGAGGTCAAGAACAATAGGACCAAGGCTAGTAAGAAATCCAAACAACGCTTGAGGACCAGACTTCCTTTTCTTTGAGAGACTAGCTGGTAGTAGGGTTCAACCTCGCTTAATTGCATCTCGAGGGGTAGTTCATCCCATTTCAGCATGCATATTCTCCTCTGTTTTTAGTATATTAAAATTTATCAATATCCTTCATTATACCACAAATTAGATAGCTAGGTGAAAGAAATCTAGCATTTTAAATCTTCCTTTTAAGATAAGGCTCCTGCTTGTAAGCTATACATCTTGTGATAAGTTCCACCTAAAGTCAAGAGCTCCTCGTGTGTCCCACTCTCGATAATCCGGCCTTTATCTAAGACATAGATACAATTAGCATCTTGGATGGTAGAAAGACGATGGGCGATGGCAATGGTTGTTCGCCCCTTTCGCATCTTTTCCAAGGAATTCTGAACCAGACTTTCTGTTTCCGAATCAATATTGGCTGTCGCTTCATCTAAAATCAAGATTTTAGGCTGACTGGCGACTGTTCTGGCAAAGGCAAGAAGTTGACGTTGACCAGTTGAAAAGCTAGAACCTCTCTCTGAAACAGGAGAGTTATAGCCTTGAGGCAACTCTTGAATAAAAGCATCTGCATCCACAAACTCTGCTGCCGCCTTAACTTCCTCATCGCTAATTTCTTGGTACATGGCGATATTAGACTTGATAGTTCCATGATAGAGGAAGGGTTCCTGCAAGACAAGACCCATGTTTTTTCTTAGTTCTTGATGGCTATAGTTACGAATATCTACATTATCAATCAAAACCCGTCCTGACTGAAATTCGTAAAAACGCATCAGGACATTGATAATAGAGGACTTCCCTGAACCTGTATGTCCCACAAAGGCAATGGTTTCCCCCTTCTTGACTGAAAAGGAAATATCGTCCAAAATTTGATTTACTCCATCATAGGAAAAACACACGTGCTCAAAACGAATATTTCCTTCTCTGATTGCTAGCTCACTGTCAGCTTGGACAGGTTCATAATTGCTTTGATCAATCAGTGCAAAGACTCGCCCTGCTGATACCATCGAAGTCTGAAGAATTGAGAAGTTTTGTGTGACCTCTATCAAAGGATCAAAGAGACGATTGATATACTGGATAAAGCATACATGGTACCTGCTGTCATCCCGATATAGAGGCCTCTATAGCCGAAATAGGCCATGAGAACTGCATAACCTAAGAGCTTCAACAAACTCATGGCAGGACGTAAAAAGAGGGCGTCCAAGGCTACTGAACGGTTGGCATAAACGTAGTGTTCTTCATTAATCTCATCAAATTCTTCCTGCAGGCGTTTTTCTTGATTAAAGGCTTGAATAATTCGAATACCTTCAATACTTTCTGCCAACTTGCTATTTATATCTGACAAAAAGCTTCTCGTTTTTTCGATGATTTTAACTGATTTTTTTCGGTAGAGATTAACCAAGATAAAAATCAAAGGTAGAAAGAGAAGAATCAGACCTGTCAGACGAAAATCCAGGACCATCATTGTATAAAGGGTTGTCACAAAAATAAAAATCGCTGAAATAAAGCTAGACAAAAGTCCTGAAAACATATCACTGATGGTCTCTGTATCATTGGTCAATCGTGAAACGATAGAACCTGAAGGTGTCTTGTCAAAATAAGACATGCCTAGTCTTTCCATATTGGCAAAGGCATCTCTGCGAATGTCTCTAACAATGCTATAAGATACACGCGCAAAAAGTAGATTACCAATATATTGAATCAGAGTTTGTAGGATATAAAGACCATAGTAGGCTATCAAAACAGTAACAGCAAACTGACTCAGATTCCCCAGATACTGGTCGATAAAGTGTGAAGCAACCAGAGGAATGATACTCTTGATAACCGTTGTTGCTAGGAGAAATGATAGGGCTAGCAGGGTTAAGAGGCTATAGGGCTTGAGATAACCAAGCAATCGTTTCAATACAGCCCATTGTTCTTGTTTATTCCGCATCTTCTTCTCCTTTCATTTCTAACTGTTGAGACTGGTAGGTTTGGGCATACCAACCATCCAAGGCTAGTAAGTCCTCATGAGTCCCACGTTCGATAATCTGTCCATTTTGCATAACCAAGATCAAATCAGCGTGGACAACTGCACTGAGGCGATGGGCTGAGATAATCGTTGTTTTGTTTTCGCGAGTGGCTTTAAGATTATCAATAATAGCATATTCGGTCTTGGCATCTACAGCCGATAAGGAGTCATCTAAAATTAAGATATCAGGATTTAAAATCATAGCACGGGCCATAGCAAGACGTTGCTTTTGACCACCAGACAAACTAACTCCCTTTTCACCGATAATCGTATCGAATCCCTGAGGCATATCCAAAATATCATGATAAACTTGGGCTAATTTTGTCGCATATTCAACGTCAGATAGAGACAAGTCAGGATTACCAAAACGAACATTTTCTAAAATAGAACTAGCAAAAAGAAACTGGTCTTGAGGAACATAGCCCATGAGACCTCTAAGGTCGCTCAGACGATAGTCTCGTATATCATGCCCATTGAGATAGATGCCTCCTTGATTGACATCGTACTCTCGTAAGAGTAGCTTCATTAGCGATGTCTTACCTGAACCAGTCTGTCCTACCAAGCCCAGTGTTTGTCCCTTTTCTAGACTAAAGTGAATCCCATGAAGAGTTTCTTCATTTTCATATGAAAAACTATCGATTGCATACTCCAAACGTCCATTTTCAATCTTTGAAATTGGAACTTCTGGATCTTTAACGGGCGACTCTTGAGACAAGAGATTTTCAATACGCCGGTATGAAACCTTCCCTCTTTGAGTGATATTAAAGAGAAAACCAATCGCCATCAAGGGCCATACTAGCATATCCAAGTAGGAGATAAAAGTGACTAGATTACCGACAGTGACATTTCCTTCTTGAACCATGAAAGAACCAACCAAAAGTGTTAAAACATAAGATAAGCCAACAAAGAGCAAAACCATTGGATCAAACAAGCTGTCGTATTTCATGGTTTGCAAGTTCTTTTGAAAGGTTAGTTGATTGACTTCTTGAAAAGCATCCAATTCATGGGCTTGATAGCCGAAAGACTTGGTCACCTTAATACCTGATACTGATTCCTGAACCTTGTTGTTAAGTTCAGAAAAAGCTTCCTGAGATTCGTTAAATGCTTTATGGGTCTTTCTTCCCAGACGACTGGTCGCCATAGCCATAAAGGGCAGGGGTAAAATAGCTACCAAGGTCATTTGCCAAGAAATACTAAACAACATTGTTAATAAGGTAACAAGTGCAGTGATTGAAGCATCAACGGCTGACATAACTCCTCCACCTGCCAGACGGGTTAGGCATTGATATCATTGGTCGCGTGCGCCATCAAATCTCCAGTTCTATAGGTCTGGTAAAAAGCGGGAGACATCTTTGAAAAATGTTCAAAGAGACGAGAACGCATGATTTGTCCTAAACGATAGGAAGTTCCTAAGATATACATGCGCCAAACATAGCGCAGATAGTACATCCCAAAGGCTGCTAGGAGCAGATATAGGAGATTCAGTAAAAGTTCTGGCTGAGTCAAATTTCCCAGAGTAATGGCATCAATGACATGGCCCATCACCATGGGAGGAATGAGGTTGAGAACAGCTACCAGACTAAGAGCAATAATCCCAACTAGATAACGGCGTTTTTCTAATTTAAAAAACCACCATAGTTTTTGAATGATGAACATAAGTTTCCTTTCTAATTGAAAAGGGAAACCTGAGGCATGAACCCCAGGTTTTCTTTATTCATAACTTACAACAAATACTTTTCCTTTATCGTACGCTCCGATAAAGATATTCATTGGAGTAAAATCCTCTTCCTTTTACTCGCTTTCTATAAATTACTCCTTATTATAAACGAAAGAGGGTGTTTTTTCAAACCATACGTTGGGGAAATAGGCCTTTTTTTGGTATAATATAGTCAATAATCTGAATGAAAAAGGAAGTAATATGAAACTTATCTCATGGAATATTGATTCCCTCAATGCTGCACTCACGAGCGACTCTGCGCGTGCGAAATTGTCACAAGATGTCCTACAAACCTTGGTAGCCGAAGACGCTGATATCATCGCCATCCAAGAAACCAAGCTTTCAACTACAGGGCCTACTAAAAAACATCTCGAAGTGTTAGAAGAACTCTTCCCTGGATATGAAAATACTTGGCGCTCTTCTCAAGAGCCTGCTCGTAAAGGCTATGCTGGGACCATGTTCCTATATAAGAAAGAACTGACTCCAACTATTAGCTTCCCGGAAATCGGTGCTCCTTCTACCATGGACTCTGAAGGCCGCATCATCACTCTAGAATTTGATACATTTCGTAACTCAAGTTTACACACCAAACGCTGGTGATGGACTCAAACGCTTGGAAGAACGTCAAGTCTGGGATGTCAAATATGCAGAGTACTTGGCTCAACTAGACAAGCAAAAACCTGTCCTAGCAACAGGAGACTACAATGTTGCCCACAAGGAAATTGACCTTGCCAACCCCGCCAGCAACCGCCGTTCACCAGGATTTACAGACGAAGAACGTGAAGGATTTACAAACCTTTTAGCCAAAGGATTTACAGACACCTTCCGCCATATCCATGGCGATGTACCAGAACGCTATACTTGGTGGGCACAACGCAGCAAGACTTCAAAAATCAACAACACAGGCTGGAGAATCGACTACTGGCTCACAAGTAACCGTGTGGCAGACAAGGTTACCAAGTCAGACATGATTGACTCAGGCGCACGCCAAGACCATACACCGATTGTCTTGGAGATTGATTTCTAAGGAGAAAACGAATGGACTATCAAGCTGTCATCCCTGAATTTGTCGTATCGGATATCGAGAAATCGCGTCACTTCTACTGCGACTTATTGAGATTCTCTGTCGAATACGAGCGTCCAGAGGAAAAATTTCTCTTCCTTTCGCTTGAAGACTGCCAACTTATGCTAGAAGAAGGCAATGCAGAAGAATTATCCCAACTGACTTATCCTTTCGGGCGTGGTGTCAATATCTCCTTTGGCATAAAGGATGTTCCTCGACTCTATCAGAAAGTAATCGAGTCTAACTATCCTATTCATCGTCCTTTGACTAAAAGAGAATTTCGAGTTGGTGAACAATATATCTATCCTCATGAATTTGCAGTTTTAGACCCAGATGGCTATTTTTTAAGATTTAGTGAATAGGATAATAAAGTATTAGAGTGGGAAAGTAATAAAAAAGAGGCATGTGCCTCTTTTTCTTATTTCTTTTGTCACTTACCTAATTTTAAAGTTCAACAAGTCTATTGTCGAAACAATTCAGATAAAAATCCTTCTCTCAACATTTCTAAGTTAAACACATTAGTAATATGACTAAATGCTTCTGCTAATGGTAAGTGTGCAGTTTTCCATCCTTGACCATCCGTAACCCATACAAATTCAACAGCATCATCTGATGTGACCACGAATTGACTAAGTTCAGTAAATTCACCAGCTACTGCTTTTAATTTACTTCCTCCTCCACCATAGTAATTTGTTTCAATCAGCCAAACCTTATGTTTTTCTCGGGAATAAACTGCAACATCAAATCTTCTCTCAGATTTATCAACAGGTACTTTAATTCCCCACTTATCCTTAATAAATTGGGCTGTAGCTTGAGATTTCCATTCCAATTTTTGTTCCTGAGAAATTTTTGCTACATGTCTCTCTAAAATCCCCTCCATGGTTGTTCCACTTCGGTTTTTTCGTGCATTGCTATCTAATCCAGTCTCTACTCCATAAACATAATCAACTAATGAACGATTAGCATGTTGTTGTAAAAAATTTAATAAACCAGATTGCTCGATAAATTTCAAGTAATCATCTATTCTACTAGTGTCTATCGTTTTGAAATCCAATTGCTCAAAAGACATATTATCATCATTGTCTATTGTAAGAATATCTAAAACTCTATCACGACTTGCGATTAAGCTAGGAATAGCTTTTAACAAATTAGGTTGTTTAGTGAATAAACGTAAAGCTTCTGAATAAATATCATCTTTACCAATTAAGTAGTTCAAAGTATTCAATTCTAATTCATACTTCTTTGTCTCACGGTCAACTTTATTCCAATTCACATAATACTCTGGAGTTCTATTGGTAATTGATAATGATTCTAAGAAAATCGTTAACCTTTCTTGTGGGGATTTTATTAAATAATTTTTAAAATTCATAATTAATTTTCCTCTTGTTTAGGTAATGGTAAGCCAATCGCATCTAATGGAATATAATTAAAATAATATTTACATCCAACACTAATAATATAATCTAAAGTATCTTTATAGCGTGGATTTTTAAACCAATCTTTATCTAATAGGTATGAATAACTGACCTCCTTATTTAAAGGAGAAAATAGTTTTTTATATTGTTTTAATTTAAAATCACATGTTTGTAACTTTTCGTCAACACTGCCACCTTGATTTTGTGTCTTTTTCTCAACTATATAAACTGTATTTTTACTAACTACAAAAATTGCTTCATCAGGTAACAATTGAGCGGATATAATTTTTGTATAATCAAATCCATCAATTTCATCAAAGTAGCGATAGAGACCAGTTTTTTGGAAAATCTGTCCAACTTCGTCTCCTAAAAATTTTATACTCCATCTAAAAGGTTTCGAACGCAATTTGGTTCCTTTGATGATTTTCGTTTTTCCTCCTTGTTCCGTCCTTTTAGTATCATAGTCAATATTCTCAATACTGTAGCCATCTTGACTAGCCAAAAATGTAGGGAAATCCGTTTGTATTTCAAAAGCTAAACCTGTTTTAGTGTTTGCTCCTCCAATGCCACCCTTTTTCATTGTGTATATTCCAACCTCTTCTTTGCAATTTTTAAATATTCTTTTTCAGCATCGATACCTATAAATCTTCTACCTAAGCGTTTAGCAACTACTCCAGTTGTTCCACTTCCTACAAACGGGTCTAAAATATAGTCCCCTTCTTTAGTAGAAGCCAAAATTATACGTTCCAATAAATATTCTGGTTTTTGTGTTGGATGCTTGCCAGCCCATTTCTCAGCTTTTTTCGTCAAGGCTCCTATCCAAACATCTTTCATTTGCTTACCATCATTTAGCTCTTTCATCAAATCGTAATTGTAATAATGACGAGCTTTTTTATCATTTTTTCTTGCCCATAAAATAGTTTCAGTAGAATGAGTAAAATAACGACAAGATAAATTGGGTGCAGGGTTTGTTTTCTGCCAAGTAATATTATTTAGAATTTTAAAACCTTCTTGCTCTAATGCCATTCCAACTGAGTAAATATTATGCAAACTCCCTGAAATCCATATAGTCCCATTAGGCTTCAAAACTTCTTTTGCTAAACGAATCCATTTGCGGTTGAACTCATGCTTTTCCTCAAATGAAGAAATCTTATCCCAATCTCCTTTATCAACGGAAACAACTTGTCCCCCCGAATTAGATATCCCACCATTACTTAAAAAATATGGTGGGTCAGCAAAGATCATATCCATACTCTCTGGTTTCATTTTTGATAATAATTTAAACGTATCTGCATGAACAAGAATCATTTTGTCTTTATTATAGTATGGTTTTGTCATTAGAACACCCCCATACTTATATTCGCTAATTTTCATAATTTGTGACTATAATTTCAGAAATTTTTCCTCGACTGGAAGATTTAGCTCCATTTGTTCTTGTAGCCTCTACATAATGGATATTAAAATCTCGATATAATTCCTCTACTAAATAACTCGATGAATTTGACAACATTACATAAGCGCCCGCACCACTTAGTCTCCTAAATGTATCTCTTAATCTAACTTGGTCCTCATAAGAAAAACCTTCATGAGTATACGATGTAAAAGCGCTTGTCTCAGATAATGGAATATAAGGAGGATCGAAATAGATAAAATCACCTTCTTTAACATCTAAGAGTACATCCTCAAAATCGCCTGTTCTAATCTCTATTTGATTTTTATTTAGATAATTTGAAATGGCAGATATCAAATCTTCATCAACAATTTTAGGATTTTTATAGCTACCGTATGGTACATTAAATTGATTTTTAGAATTCACTCGATATAAGCCATTAAAATCGACTCTTAGCATATATAGAATTCGAGCAGCCCTTTGGACATCGGACATATTGTTTATTCTATCATCACGATCAGCTGAGCGTAATTGTAAGTAATAATCTTTTGAATTATTTTCTTGATGATACTTCAATAAGTCAATCAACTCCTGAGGATTATCCTTAATTTGTTGATAACAGTTGATTAACTCGGCATTATAATCATTAATAACAGCCCTTTCAGGAGCTAAATCAAAAAATAATGCCCCCCCACCGATAAAAGGTTCATAGTAATCATTATACATTTCAGGCATAAGTTCTTTTATGATAGGTAATAATTGTCGTTTACCACCTGTCCATTTAGTGAATGGTTGTAGAATAACTTTTTTCGTTTGTTCAATATTCATACTTATTATTATACCACATATAAGTAACCATTAGCTTGGTATTTCACTGCTCTTATATATTTCTCTGGAACTTCTTTAACAAATTAAAATGAGTAGGATAGTTTTCCTACTCATTCTTTCTTTTATATCCTCACCTGTCTATCTTCAGACCGTTGTCCTGTGACAAACATGGTAAAGGTTGCTTTGCAGACATTTTTTCCATCTTGGTTGATGAGGTCTACATCGACGACACAGGTGGTGCGTCCTTTATGGACACATTCTCCCTTGATGGTCAATTCATCTCCAAGATATCCTGCTTTTAAGTAATTGATGGAAGACTGTAAGGTTACAACATCTAAATCAAGAGAAATAACGACTAAGCCACTGATTTGGTCACACAGAGTATAAAGATAACCTCCGTGGGCATTGCCATAATAGTTAAGAGAAGAGTTCACGACCTTGGTAGTTACGGTGACACGCCCATCTCTCATCTCCTTGATTTCATAATTTTCAAATGCTGATATGGCATCAAAGTGAAAATCCTTCATACATTCCTCCTAGTCTTTCAAACGCTATCATACTACTTTTTATACTAGTATGCAAGAGGAAGGTCCTGGCACTATGGCATAAGTCCAACATGATTTACAAAACGCATAAAGGCTGCTTGTCCTTCTTCTGTTTGCTTGTAAACACCTGCATCTTCGAGGACTCGGGTAAAAATCTTCCCGACTGATTCTTTGACGATATCTAAGGCCTCTTCTTTATCAGATAAGCCTAGAAGACTGTCTTTTAATTGGTCCGCCCACTCTTGGTGATAGGCTGCAACAGAAACGCCCTCTCCGACTAGATAAGCTGCCACCTGCTCCACTTCTTCCTTCAAGCGTGGTGGCAAGATGGCTAAGCCCATCACCTCTATCAAGCCGATATTTCCTTCTTGATATGTTGGACATCCTTGTGGGGATGATAGATACCATCTGGATGTTCTGGAGATGTTTGATTGTCCCGCAAGACCAAATCCAACTCAAACTGTCCATCTCGTTTACGGGCTATTGGAGTAATGGTATGGTGCGGTGTTCCATCACTTTCTGCCAAGACCTGTACACTTGGATCTGAGTATTGACGCCAAGCCAGTAAGATTTTATCCGCTAGTTCTGTCAAATCCTCTTTAGAATCTGAAGTTAGTCGAATGACGGACATAGGCCATTGAACAATCCCTGCTTTAACCGTTTTAAAACCTGCAAAGGTAACTCTTTTCTGAATAGGAGCCACTTCCATTGGGAATACATGGCGCCCACCTTGATAATGATCATGGGTCAGGATGGAGCCACCCACGATTGGCAAATCAGCATTTGAACCAGCAAAGTAGCCTGGAAACTGCTCCACAATTGCTAACAAACGTTCAAAACTTTGGCGACTAATGGCCATAGGACGATGCTTGCTGTCTAGGAAAATACAGTGCTCATTAAAGTAAGCGTAAGGCGAATACTGGAAGCCCCACTCCTGACCAGAAATATCAAAACGAATAATTCGGTGATTGCTTCTAGCTGGATGATTGACACGACCATGGTAGCCTTCATTTTCCATACAGAGCTGACATTGAGGATAGTTACTCGACTTAACCAACTTAGCTGCGGCAATCTCTTTTGGATCCTTTTCAGGCTTAGAGAGATTGATGGTAATCTCTAGTTCACCGTAGTCAGATGGTACACGATAAGCAATATTCTTTGCGATAGCCTTCAGTTTGATGTAGTCATTCTTCTGACTGAGTTGGTAGAAATCTGCAATTGCCTGCTCTGGTGACTTGGCATAGGTATTCCAAAAGTCACGATTAACCTGACTTGGACAAGGCGTTACAAAGTCCATGAGGTCAGCACCGAGAATCTCACGCGCAGCCTGACTATCTTCAATCGTTCCCAATCGAACGGCTTCCTCGACAAGCTGATCTTTTAGTTCAATCAAATCATCTTGGTCAGTCTCAACTTCAAGAACTCCATCTCCCACCAGTGCTAAAACACGATTGGTCAGATAGATCCGATCCAACTCTTCAAAGCTACTTTCTGCAATGACTTTGGTCACAAAATTTTCTACTAAGGTCACTAAATAACCTCCTTCTGACTATTCTAGGATGCGAGTTCCACCTGCCACTTCAGCGATATAGAAGCTTGGAGCGTAGCCAACGATTTCTTCATAGTGCTTGCCTACAGCTTCTTTAAAGGACTCAACCGCATCCTTTTGAACCAAGGCAATCGCACAACCACCAAAACCTGCTCCTGTCATACGAGCACCAAGAACACCTTCTTGAGCCCAAGCTGTATGAACAAGGGTATCTAATTCCAAGCCAGTTACTTCGTAATCGTGCTCAAGTGAAACATGAGAAGCATTCATCAAACGACCAAACTTGTCTAAATCTCCTGCTTGAAGAGCGGCTTGTGCTTTAAGGGTTCGTTGATTTTCAAGAACGGCGTGGCGAGCACGTTTCAAACGATTTTCGTCTTTGATCAGATAGCTGTATTCGTCAAAAGCCCACTCGTCCAATTCACCTAAAGTCTGGATTTCCAAAGCAACTTGGAGTTCTTCCACTGCTTTTTCACACTCAGCGCGGCGTTCATTGTATTTAGAATCCGCAAGTTCACGGCGTTTGTTAGTGTTCATGATAACAACAACATTGTCCTTCAAATCAAGAGGAACCAAGTCGTATTCTAGAGTATTGGTATCTAAGTAAATAGCACGTTGGTCTGCCCCCATACCGATAGCAAATTGATCCATGATACCAGAGTTAACACCGATAAAGTTGTTCTCTGTCAATTTCCCGATTTACTAAATCTAAACGGTCCAATTTTAGGTCAAAGAGGTATTCTGCCACGACACCTGTCAAAAGCTCTAAGGATGCAGATGAAGACAAACCAGCACCATTTGGAATATTCCCATAGACATAGAAATCAAACCCTTTATCAATCACATGACCAGCTTCTTGCAAGAAATGTAGGACACCTTTTGGATAGTTGGTCCAGTCATGTTCCTTCTCAAATTTGAGGTTAGCTAGAGGAACTTCGATGATTCCCTTATCTTCAAAGTTAGCTGAGTAGAAACGCAAAACTTGGTCTTCACGTTTGCGAGCTGCCCCGTAAGTACCTAGTGAGATAGCAGCTGGAAAAACATGACCTCCATTATAGTCTGTATGTTCACCAATTAAATTGATTCGACCCGGTGAAAAGAAGGTTTGATCTGCTTCTTGGCCAAAAACAGCCAAAAAATCTTTACGGAGTGCTTCAGTAGTAAGATGTTGTGTCATAATGATTCTCCTTTGTCCATTTTTAGGTAAAAATTCCTAAAATGTAATCGTTTTCTTCTATTGTACCCAAGGTTTTTACTTTGGTCAACAATTTTACCAATATTTTACTAAACTATGAGTAAAATTATAGAAAAATATGTTATAATAACCTAAAAAGGAGGGTAATTATGGCTACACTAAAAGATATTGCCCAGTTAGCTTCTGTCTCCATTGCGACTGTATCCCGTGTCCTCAATCGCGATCAGAGTTTGTCCGTAACCGAGGAAACTAGACATCGTATCTTAACAGTTGCTGAAGAATTGGGTTACACCAAGCATCTCAAAACTGGTGAATCGCATAAATTAAAACAAAAAATTGCCATCATCCAATGGGTAAGCGAACAAGGTGAATTGGAAGATCTCTATTACTACCAGATTCGTCTAGGGATTGAAAAAAGAGCCCAAGAGTTAGACTATGAAATCTTGCGCTATTTTAATGACCAGCCCTTTACCCTTAGCGAGGAAGTCATTGGTATTCTCTGTATCGGAAAATTTAGCCAGACTCAAATTGCTTCTTTTGAGGAATACCAAAAACCCCTGGTCTTTCTGGATAGTGACACTTTAGCCCTAGGGCATACCTGCGTCATTACGGATTTTTACAATGCTGTTAAACAGGTTATAGACTTTTTCACTAGCCAAGGATTCGATAAGATTGGTATCCTCTCAGGTCTTGAAGTTACGACCGATGAAGAAGAACTGATCCAGGACAAACGCTTAGAAAACTATAAAGCTTATATGCAAGAAAAAGGTATTTACCGTGAGGAACTTGTCTTTCAAGGGAACTTTAGTGCCCAGTCAGGTTATGACTTGATGAAAGAAGCCATTGAAACCTTAGGTGATAATCTTCCTGCAGCTTTTTTTGCAGCTAGTGATAGTTTAGCTATTGGTGCCCTTCGTGCCTTGCAAGAAGCTGGAATGCACCTACCTGAGCGTGTGAGTTTGATTTCCTTCAATGATACCATCCTCACCAAGCAAGTCTTTCCCCCTCTCTCTAGTATCACCGTCTACACCGAAGAAATGGGGCGCACTGGTATGGATATTCTTAATAAAGAAGTTCTCCACGGTCGTAAAATCCCTAGCCTAACTATGCTTGGAACTAGATTGACTTTACGAGAAAGTACCTAGATCAAAATAAAAAAACGACTAAAGAGTTCTAGAACTCTTTAGCCGTTTTTTTAGTCAATGACAATGATAGATTTAATAGCCTTACGCTCATCCATATCCTTATAGGCTTGGTCGATCTCTTCCAAACTATAAGAATGTGTGAACACACGACCTGGATTTATGTCTCCATCAAGGACAGCCTTGAGTAAGAACTGTTTGTCATAGGTAGTAACAGAAGCTGCTCCACCTGCTACAGAGATGTTTTGGGCAAAGGTCGAACCAAGAGCACGGTTATTGTAGTGAGGTACTCCGACAAATCCCATACGACCACCATTGTGGAGAACACCCAAAGCCTGATCAATAGCTGCTTCTGTCCCAACGCACTCAAGAGCAGCATCTGCACCTCCACCAAGTATTTCTCGAACCTTAGCAATGCCTTCTTCACCACGTTCTTCTACGACTGCAGTCGCCCCAGATGCCAAGGCCATTTCCTGACGATCCTTGTAACGGCTCATGAGCACGATTTGTGAGGCTCCACACATTTAGCTGCGATGACTGCACATTGCCCAACTGCTCCATCTCCAATAACTACAACCTTGTCTCCAGGTTTCACATGTGCTACACGCGCCGCATGGTAGCCTGTAGGCATGACATCAGCTAGGCTAAGCAAGGATTTTAGCATAGCTTCTGTATAGTCTGAAGGTTGGCCTGGGATTTTTATTAATGACCAATTCGCACAATGGAAGCGAATATACTCTGCTTGAACACCGTGAGACCAATTGCTATTTCCTAAATGACGATCACAAGTACCATCAAAGCCAGCATGGCAGGCATCACATTCACCACAACCATGTGTAAAAGGGGCAATGACAAAGTCTCCAGGTTTTACTGTTGTAATGGCATCTCCAGTTTCCTCTACAATTCCAATCGCCTCGTGACCACTGTTTAAACGGCCTTCTTTGATATTGGGATTGCGATAAGTCCACAAATCTGAACCACAAACACAGGTTCTCACGATACGGATAATTACATCGTCTGGCGCTTGAATTTGTGGACGATCCACTTGAACAAGACCAACATGTCCTGCCTTACTATAAACTGCTGATTTCATAAAACAATCCTCTCTGTTTCTTACTATTTCTAGTATACACTTTATATCTCATTTTGTAAGATTAAAATCTTCCTAAGGAAGTTTTTAATCGATTATCCCCCTATTTAATGATGATAAAATTAGACTAGCTTAAAAAAGATAAAAATCTTTCTGCTGTTTCTGGTTCTTGGTGATCATGGAAGAGAGTACTTGCTTGGTCCAATCCTTCTATGCTCTTCATCTCATCTTCTGTTAGCTCAAAATCAAAAATATGGAAGTTCTCTTGCATCCGTTCTTTTCGAACCGACTTAGGGATGACAACAACATCATTTTGAATCAAGAATCGTAGAGCTACCTGAGCTACTGATTTGCCATATTTTTCTCCAATCTCTTTCAAGAGAGGGGTATTGAAGAAATCATTTTTCCCTTCAGCAAAGGGCCCCCAAGATTCAATTTGACAATTGTATTTTTCCAAATACTTTTTGGCTTCTTTTTGTTGCTGAAATACGTGAGTTTCTATCTGGTTGATAGCAGGTTTAATTTCCACAAAATATTGAAGATCAATAAATCGATTGGGTGAGAAGTTAGATACTCCGATGGCACGAACCTGCCCTGCCTTATAGGCTTCTTCCATGGCTCTGTAAGTGCCATAGTAATCACCGAATGGTTGGTGTACCAACAAAAGATCAATATAATCTGTTTGTAGTTTTTTCAAGGATTCTTCAATCGAAGCCTTGGCCTTTTCATAGCCAGCATTCGAAATCCGAATCTTTGTCGTAATGAAGAATTCTTCACGCGGAAGACCCGATTCCAAGATAGCTTCCCCAACACCTGCTTCATTGCCATAGATTTGAGCGGTATCAAAAGAACGATATCCAACCTCGATAGCATCAAGAACTGCTCGCTTTGTTTCATTTACTGGAGTCTGAAAGACCCCAAATCCTACTTGAGGCATTTTGACATTGTTGTTTAAGGTTTTGTAATACATATTTTCCCCTACTTCTTTTATTACTTTTAGTTTACACTCATTTTACCTATTAGTATACAAGCAAATGAAAAATAGTATCAACCTTTCCAAAACTTCTCTAGTGTTCGTGAGCTTTTATGCCTTCAATATCTTCAAGGCATCGTTTGTGTTGGGCATGATTCATTGGACTACTATCCACTTCAATAGTAATATTGTGAACTCCATTTTGTCTTAAAAAATAGCGTACATCTTCTTTACTATCTTCCATGCGCATCCAATCCTCTATACATAAGTGAACGATAGCATTATTTTCTAGGCCATCCATGGACCATATATTCAATTGGTTGATACTTTTGACATTTTCAACTGATAATAAATCCTGCTCTAGCTTTTCGCTATCGAGCCCCTCAGGAACTGCATCTAGGAATATCTTAAGACTAGACCAAAAACGAGGGATAGCTTTCCAGAGTATAAAGCTAGAAATTAAAAGGGATAGAAGTGGATCGAGGATGTACCAATCCGTTAGGTACAAGACCCCTGATACCACAATAACAGCTAGCCAACCTAAAATATCCTCCAGAAAATGAAGACTGAGAATGGACTCATTTTTAGTCTTTCCTTTTCGAACAATGAGACTAGCCAGTAAATTTATAATAATAGCAATAATTCCTAATACAAGCATTCCTTGATAATCTACTACTTCTGGTTTTATCAAGCGAGGAATATTCTCTATAATCATCATGAATGATCCTGTCAAAAGTATTACGGATGTCAGTATGGCTCCTAGAAGACTAAATCGTTTATAACCAAGAGTATAGCGCTTATCCTCCTGACGATTAGAGACTGTTTCTAGACAAGCAGATAAACCAATCGCAAGAGCATCGCCCAAATCATGAACAGCATCTGCTAGAACTGAACTAGAATTAAAAATACTTCCGAAAATAAACTCTAGCACTGAAAAACTCAAATTTAAGAAAAAAGCTACCCTTACAGCATGTTTTGTCTTCATATTCCTCATTCCTTTGTTATAATAGATTCATGAACATCTTGTTCATTATTATTATCCAATAAAACTCAATGAAAGGACAGAAGCAAGCCGTTCTCTTTGTACAATACTGAACAGTTTGTTCAAAGTGTCCATATGATTACTCAAGATCGTCGCATCACCAAGACTCGAAAAGCTATCTATGCTGCTTTTTTACAATTACTAAATCAAAAAAACTTTGAAACGATTACCGTTCAGGAGATAATAGACATAGCAGATGTTGGTCGTTCCACCTTTTATAGCCATTATGAAAGTAAAGAATTACTCCTAGACGAGCTCTGCCGTTATCTCTTCCATCATCTTTTTGAACGTGAGGAAAATATAACTACAGAAGCTTATTTGGCTCATATCTTTTTGCATTTTAAGAAAAATCAAGACCATATCACCAGCCTCCTTTTCTCAAAAAATGACTACTTCCTCCGTCAATTACAGAAAGAATTGGAACACCATGTTTATCCCATGGTCGCAAAGGACTTACAAGTTTCCTATCCTAATATTCCTGCTTCCTATCTCAAGCATTTTGTCGTAACTAACTTTATCGAAACACTAACCTGGTGGCTCAAAAAAGGGAAATCTTATAAGGAAGACCAAGTAGTTGAATTTTATTTGGATGTTTTAGCTATGAACTCCCGATAACTTTCATTTTAGCTAGATAGACACTTTTAACAAGTCTCACTAAAGCATTAAGATTACACTAGCAATCTTGCTAACACTCATACTCATTTTGTTCTAATAGCAAAACCCATCTTTTTTAAAAGAAAGATGGGTTTTATGTTAGTATAAAGTCTTTTTACTTTTATTTTTGAAGAATTCCTTCTTGAAGGAGAAAGTTCCGTGCTACTTCTTCAGCAGACTTGCCTTCTACTCCGACTTGATAGTTCATCTGACTCATCTGGCTCTCGGTGATTTTTCCAGCTAGTTTATTAAGAACATCTTCCAACTCAGGATGTTTTTCGAGTAATTCAGCTTTCATGAGTGGAGCGCCTTGGTATGGAGGGAAGAGTTGTTTATCATCCTCCAAAACCACTAGATCATAGCGAGCAATTTCAGCATCTGTTGAGTAAGCATCTGTAATTTGAATGTCACCTGACTGGATGGCTTGGTAGCGAAGAGCTGGTTCCATGGTTGCCACATTGAGATTCAATCCATAAACAGACTGCAAGCCCTTGTTTCCATCCTCACGGTCATTAAACTCCAGAGTGAATCCCGCCTTGAGCTGTCCTTCTACTTTTTTCAAGTCAGAAATCGTCTTAAGCCCATATTCTTGCGCAATTTTTTTAGGAACTGCTATAGCATAAGTATTTTGATAAGCCATGGGTTTAAGAAAGGCTAGTTGATCCTGTTTGGCAATGCCGTCACGAGCCACCTCGTAAACCTTTTCTGGGTCATGCCCAATTTGTGGAGATGGTTGGAGGAGACTCTCTGTCACTGTTCCAGAAAATTCTGGATAGATATCGATATCACCCTTTTTCAGCGCTTGGTAAAGAAAGTCTGTCTTCCCAAAATTAGGTTTGACCGTCACCGTCATATCCGTATTTTGTTCGATGAGAAGTTTATACATATTCATGAGGATCTCAGGCTCAGGTCCCAACTTCCCAGCTATAACTAAATTTTCTTTCTCTTTGTTAGGAATCATGCTTGGAGCATAACTAGCTCCCAAACCAAGCACCATAACAACAAAGGCTGCAACAATTGTACGCAACTTTGCCTTTCCAACCATTTGAGAACAACATTAAAGAGAATGGCCAAAATGGCTGATGAGATTGCCCCGATTAAAATGAGACTAGCATTCCGACGATCAATTCCCAAAAGGATAAAGGAGCCCAATCCACCAGCTCCCACAAGAGCTGCTAGAGTCGCTGTCCCAATGATCATAACGGTCGCTGTTCGAACCCCCGATACAATGACTGGCATGGCAAGTGGAATTTCAAACTTCTTGAGTCGCTCCCACTTGGTCATTCCAAAAGCAATTCCTGCCTCCTCAAGACTAGGATCAATGCCGTTCAGGGCTGTGATTGTATTTTCCAAAATCGGGAAAATAGCGTAAATGACAAGGGCTGTGAGAGCTGGTAAGGTGCCAATCCCCATGAAAGGAATAAAGAGCCCCAACAAGGCCATTGAAGGAATGGTCTGGAAGATACCTGCAACTTGTAGCACCCAGGTGGCTGCTTTTTTGTGACCATTTAGATAAACCGCAAGTGGGATAGTCAGAAAAATAGCGACCAATAAGGTCAAAAGAGATAATTGCAGGTGTTGACCCAGAGCTGTTACCCATTCACTAAATCGCTCCTGAAAGGTTGAAATGAAATTAGACATGAAGGCCACCTCCAAACAAGTTTGCTACAAAGTCTGTCGCAGGTGCTTGTAAAATTGTTTCAGGGTCAGCAACCTGACAAATTTCCCCATCCTTCAATACTGCAATTCTATCTGCTAATTTCACTGCCTCGTCCGTATCATGAGTAACAAAAATAATTGTTATCCCAAATTCCTGATGCAAGGCCTTTGTCAGGTCTTGGAGATGTTTTCTTGAGATGGCATCTAGAGCAGAGAAAGGCTCATCCATAAGGAGAATCTTGGGTTGTCCAATTAAAGCACGAACAATCCCTACCCTTTGTTGCTCTCCTCCCGATAACTCACTAGGCATGCGCTTTGCATACTCTACAGCAGGCAGACCCACCTTGTCCAATAGTTCTTCTGTTTTAGAGGCTATTTGGCTTTTAGTCCACCCTTTCATCTCTGGAATTAAAGCAATATTTTCAGCAACTGTTAGATTTGGAAAAAGAGCAATAGCCTGTAAGACGTAACCTATTGATAGACGGAGTTCCCGTTCATCATAGTCCTTGATCCGTTTTCCATCCATGTATATATTGCCATCAGTCGGCTCCAAGAGACGGTTAATCATCTTGATCATGGTGGTCTTTCCAGATCCTGAAGGACCCACTAGCACCATGAATTCCCCATTTTCAATGCGGAGATTGACATCTTTTAAAATGTCCTTATCCGTGTAGCGCAAGACTACATGTTTGTATTCAATCATGTTCTTCCTCGATAAGTTTTCTGTCTCTAAGAGTATCCAATAGGCTACTTGCCGGATGCCCTAGGACTTTTTCGATATCTGTTGAAACCCCAGCTTGTTCCCCAGCTTTAATCGCTGTATAAGTGCTGACCCAGGCATCGTACTCCCAAGTTTGTGCTGGCCATTTTTTTCGTGACTCATAAGCTTCTTCTACTGTTTCATCCACATACGCGATGGCCTTACCGGTCTCTTTTGAGAGAAGCGCTACGATTTCTTCCATGGAAAGATCCTCTGGCCCTGTCAAATTCAAGGTTTGATTTTCCCACTCCTTAGGATTTAAAAGAATCTCTGCTGCAACCCTAGATGTGTCCTTACGGACAACAGCTGACACAAGACCACTGCCGGCCGGACCACGAATCTCTCCATTTTCAAGCGCCATATCAATCAGGAAGTCCAAGTAAAAATTATCTCTCAAAAAAGTGTAGGTGAACCCTAACTCCTTGATATAGGCTTCCGTCTGGGCATGATCTCGAGACAAGGTGAAAGTTGCCTTCTCATCTGCCCCATAAAAGGAGGTATAGACGATATGCTCTACTCCTGCTAGCTTTGCAGCATCTAAAAAGCCCTTGTGTTCCTTGACACGCTCTAGATTTTCCCGAGCAGAAACCATCAATAAGACATCGATCCCCTTCAAGGCCTCAACCACCTCTGGAGTATTGGCATACACTATTTTACGAATTTCCGCAGACGCGTAGACTTTTGCACGCTCTGGACTTCTTGCCAGATGAATTGAAGCGATTCCTTTTTGATCTATAAGATTCGCCACATAGGAACCTAATTTCCCTGTTACCCCTGTAATACCAATCATAACTGCTACTTCCTTTCCCTAGATGTCATTCTCTTTAGACTTTAGATTTGAGATAATGCGCTCTTGATAGGCTTCAAATTCTAGGATTTCTTGATTGGAAAGCCTTGGTAGAAAATCTCCCCCAGTTCCTTACTGACACGGTCTCCAATCTCTTTTTGCGCCCAACCCAATTCTGTCAAAGAGATATATTTTTTCCTTTTATCCTGCGTGCAAGGTTGAATCGTGACCAAACCTTGTTCTTCCAATTTCTTAACCATAGTGGTCAATGTATTATTGGCTAGACCCGTCGCAAGAGCGATATCGGTCGCAGTAGCGCACCCCAACTCTTGCTTCCACAAAATCGTTAAAATTTTTCCCTGTTCACTTCTGTATTGAGCATCTGGTTCCTTGCTCAAAAGTTTTTGAAAGATACGCCCATTCAACAAGCGAATCTGTAGAGCTTGATAGCCACCCAACATCTTGTCCATTTTGTCTCCTTTTTGTTCTATATCGAACTTTCTATATTCTACCTCTTTCCCTTTCATCTGTCAATTATTTCGATATAGAAATACTAAAAAACTTCCTACAAAAAAGTAGAAAGTTATCATTTTTATAAAATTAAACATGAATTACATCTGAAGCATTCCTCTTAAAGAAAGTACTATGGGCTAGATAAGGACCATACTTAGAATTTTGACTATAAACCAACCATAAAGGAAGAATAAAAACTTTTATAAAGTAGAGTAGGCAAAAGAGTAAAAAAGCACTAAAACTAAGATTATTTAAATCAAAAAAATAAAGATAAAAGACAATTGAAGTATTTAATAGGATATTAAATCCCGTAGCAAAACTGGCTGATAAGATATTCGTCTTAATCTGAGAATTAAATAGTTTGACAACAAATAAAGCTAATATAGAAGTGTTATAAATACAAATTGGCTTGTAGTCATGACGATAGAAAACTAAACATTTATGATTATAAAAAATAATCCCTCTGCTAAAATTACTCGCTTTGTTAATCCAAACATAGGAAACTCCACTGATATCTCTCCAAGGAACAAATAAATCTAATCTTCTAAGGTAAATTCCATCCTGTGTAATACAAAATTTCCAAGGAGAAAGAAAATTAATGCCAATGCCAACTAAAATTAATAAAAGAAGGGAATAAACTAACTGTGTTTGATCAAAGCTAAAAGCGTAATCAAATATAGTAATTGATTGAATTCCTCCCCGGCAATTTGATTAACAACCAAAAAAATATAAAACAACTATAAATATAACAATTCTATAGTAAATACTATGAAACCTCACACTTTTTAGCATAAATCATATTCTCCTAAATTATACAATCATCATCAAATAATACTTTATAAATTATATGACACTAGTATACCATTAAATACTCAAAGAGTATGAAATGATAGAAAGAGATATTAAAAAATAGAGCTTAGCCCAAGCTAAACTCTTTTACTTTTAATCTTCTTCCACCAAACGTTTAAACTCTGCTTGGATTTCTGTATTTTCTGTCGGTTTTAAGTACATGACCCCACCATTAGTTGTTGGCGAATGAAAGACAATAGCTTCTCCTGTGTTGGTTATAGCAAAGTAATAGCTATGAACATCTGGAAATTTATCCCAATTACTGTAGCGTTCCACAATTCGATACTGAGCAGTTCCTAAACCCGTATCTGAATACTCTACATTCATTTTTTCACTCGGACCATCCCCAAATGTATAGAGATTATCTGGACCAACATCTCCACCTGCAATCCCTTTTTTATAATTAGGTTGACCAAGTCTTTCACCCCATCCTTTTATAAACAGTTCAAGCTTTGCAGATTTTTCTGAAGTCCAAGGTGCTTTTTGTTCTGAAACACTTTTCGAAGTTTGAAATTCTTGCCAATCAAGTTGACTAAACTCCATCAATTCAGATGAAACCTTCTCAAAAGTATCATGTAAGTTGTTATTTCCAGGGATTCTAACTTCTTTTTCTTGAATCTTACTAGCTACTTCTTGATTTGAATTAAGGCGATAAAGGACACCGATTCCATCACCACTACCAGAGGACCAACTTAATTCTAGAATATCTCCTCCCTTATAGATGTTCATAGCATTTCTTGCACCACCATGACCTGCAACGAATCCTTCAGCTAAAGTACAGGCTTCTCATTCTCTAAATAATAAAGACCTGTTAGGAAATAACTACCATCTAACTGCTCGACACCAACTAATAATTCCTCAACTCCATCCCCATTAAGATCAAGATATGCATAGCGCATTTTATCAGCCTGAAAAACAGCAGTTTCAAGAGCCCAACTATTTATTGGACGTTTAGTTACCTTGAGACTTTCATATAGATTCATAATTGCAGAAGTATCTTTAGATGTAGATAGGATTTTTTCGTAATCATCAAAAACAGGTTTGTAAAAACTTCTATAATCTTTTTGAACAACTTCAACAGATGTAGTAGTGGTAGATGAAACTTGATTAGACACTGTAGAAGACTCATTACTACAAGCACCAGTAAGTAGAGCAAATGCCAGAAGACTAAGTAGAACAATTAATTTTTTTATTTTCATAATAAACTCCTTAATGGAAAAAAAATGATAAACATTAATCCTACAAGTATTATATCAGAAACAAAATGAAAATATAGATAGTAAAATTTAAAGAATATAAAAAAAGAGCTATAAAGCTCTTTAATGACGGAGAATAAGGGATTCGAACCCTTGCGCCAGTTACCCGACCTAACGATTTAGCAAACCGTCCTCTTCAGCCTCTTGAGTAATTCTCCTATTAATGGGCACGAGTGGACTCGAACCACCGACCTCACGCTTATCAGGCGTGCGCTCTAACCACCTGAGCTACGCGCCCAAGTTAAAAACTTGGTAAAATGAACTAAGTTCAAAGCGGGTGACGAGAATCGAACTCGCGACAACAGCTTGGAAGGCTGTAGTTTTACCACTAAACTACACCCGCATTGATAAGAAAAATATGGCGCGAGACGGAATCGAACCGCCGACACATGGAGCTTCAATCCATTGCTCTACCAACTGAGCTACCGAGCCAATATTGCGGGAGCAGGATTTGAACCTACGACCTTCGGGTTATGAGCCCGACGAGCTACCGAGCTGCTCCATCCCGCGTTAATAAAAAATAAAGGAGGATGTGGGATTCGAACCCACGCACGCTTTTACACGCCTGACGGTTTTCAAGACCGTTCCCTTCAGCCGGACTTGGGTAATCCTCCATCATTCCAATGGACCTTGTAGGACTTGAACCTACGACCACTCGGTTATGAGCCGAGAGCTCTAACCAGCTGAGCTAAAGGTCCAACAAGATCATTATAGCGGCGAAGGGGATCGAACCCCCGACCTCCCGGGTATGAACCGGACGCTCTAGCCAGCTGAGCTACACCGCCATCAATCGGGAAGACAGGATTCGAACCTGCGACACCTTGGTCCCAAACCAAGTACTCTACCAAGCTGAGCTACTTCCCGAAGTAAATAAAAAAATGCACCCTAGAGGAGTCGAACCTCTAACCGCCTGATTCGTAGTCAGGTACTCTATCCAGTTGAGCTAAGGGTGCTCATTTATGCCGAGGACCGGAATCGAACCGGTACGATCGTTACCAATCGCAGGATTTTAAGTCCTGTGCGTCTGCCAGTTCCGCCACCCCGGCCTCTCTAAGCGAACGACGGGATTCGAACCCGCGACCCCCACCTTGGCAAGGTGGTGTTCTACCACTGAACTACGTTCGCATTCATGAGTCTGAATATTAAAAAAAATGCCGGCTACATGACTTGAACACGCGACCCTCTGATTACAAATCAGATGCTCTACCAACTGAGCTAAGCCGGCCTATTTCTATTATGCGGGTTAAGGGACTTGAACCCCCACGCCGTTAAGCGCCAGATCCTAAATCTGGTGCGTCTGCCAATTCCGCCAAACCCGCAATGATGACCCGTACTGGGCTCGAACCAGTGACCCATTGATTAAAAGTCAATTGCTCTACCAACTGAGCTAACGAGTCTAAAATAACTTCCGTTATCTTAAACGGTCCCGACGGGAATCGAACCCGCGATCTTCGCCGTGACAGGGCGACGTGATAACCGCTACACTACGGGACCTATGGGAGTTAACGGGATCGAACCGCTGACCCTCTGCTTGTAAGGCAGATGCTCTCCCAGCTGAGCTAAACTCCCTAAAGCTAAGCGACTTCCATATCTCACAGGGGGCAACCCCCAACTACTTCCGGCGTTCTAGGGCTTAACTACTGTGTTCGGCATGGGAACAGGTGTATCTCCTAGGCTATCGTCACTTAACTTTGAGTCATACATACTCAAAATTGAATATCTTTCAAATTTCACTTAAAAACTAATCACGCTTCGTATTCTCAGTTACTTTGGATAAGTCCTCGAGCTATTAGTATTAGTCCGCTACATGTGTCGCCACACTTCCACTTCTAACCTATCTACCTGATCATCTCTCAGGGCTCTTACTGATATATAATCATGGGAAATCTCATCTTGAGGTGGGTTTCACACTTAGATGCTTTCAGCGTTTATCCCTTCCCTACATAGCTACCCAGCGATGCCTTTGGCAAGACAACTGGTACACCAGCGGTAAGTCCACTCTGGTCCTCTCGTACTAGGAGCAGATCCTCTCAAATTTCCTACGCCCGCGACGGATAGGGACCGAACTGTCTCACGACGTTCTGAACCCAGCTCGCGTGCCGCTTTAATGGGCGAACAGCCCAACCCCTTGGGACCGACTACAGCCCCAGGATGCGACGAGCCGACATCGAGGTGCCAAACCTCCCCGTCGATGTGAACTCTTGGGGAGATAAGCCTGTTATCCCCAGGGTAGCTTTTTATCCGTTGAGCGATGGCCCTTCCATACGGAACCACCGGATCACTAAGCCCGACTTTCGTCCCTGCTCGAGTTGTAGCTCTCGCAGTCAAGCTCCCTTATACCTTTACACTCTGCGAATGATTTCCAACCATTCTGAGGGAACCTTTGGGCGCCTCCGTTACCTTTTTAGGAGGCGACCGCCCCAGTCAAACTGCCCGTCAGACACTGTCTCCGATAGGGATCACCTATCTGGGTTAGAGTGGCCATAACACAAGGGTAGTATCCCAACAGCGTCTCCTTCGAAACTGGCGTCCCGATCTCTTAGACTCCTACCTATCCTGTACATGTGGTACAGACACTCAATATCAAACTGCAGTAAAAGCTCCATGGGGTCTTTCCGTCCTGTCGCGGGTAACCTGCATCTTCACAGGTACTAAAATTTCACCGAGTCTCTCGTTGAGACAGTGCCCAAATCATTACGCCTTTCGTGCGGGTCGGAACTTACCCGACAAGGAATTTCGCTACCTTAGGACCGTTATAGTTACGGCCGCCGTTTACTGGGGCTTCAATTCATACCTTCGCTTGCGCTAAGCACTCCTCTTAACCTTCCAGCACCGGGCAGGCGTCACCCCCTATACATCATCTTACGATTTAGCAGAGAGCTGTGTTTTTTTGATAAACAGTTGCTTGGGCCTATTCACTGCGGCTGACCGAAAGTCAGCACCCCTTCTCCCGAAGTTACGGGGTCATTTTGCCGAGTTCCTTAACGAGAGTTCTCTCGATCACCTGAGGGCTACTCGCCTCGACTACCTGTGTCGGTTTGCGGTACGGGTAGAGTATGTTAAACGCTAGAAGCTTTTCTTGGCAGTGTGACGTCACTAACTTCGCTACTAAACTTCGCTCCCCATCACAGCTCAATGTTATAGAACTAAGCATTTGACTCAGTTCACACCTCACTGCTTAGACAGACACTTCCAATCGTCTGCTTTAGTTAGCCTACTGCGTCCCTCCATCACTACATACTCTAGTACAGGAATATCAACCTGTTGTCCATCGGATACACCTTTCGGTCTCTCCTTAGGTCCCGACTAACCCAGGGCGGACGAGCCTTCCCCTGGAAACCTTAGTCTTACGGTGGACAGGATTCTCACCTGTCTTTCGCTACTCATACCGGCATTCTCACTTCTATGCGTTCCAGCACTCCTCACGGTATACCTTCTTCACACATAGAACGCTCTCCTACCATACCTATAAAAGGTATCCACAGCTTCGGTAAATTGTTTTAGCCCCGGTACATTTTCGGCGCAGGGTCACTCGACTAGTGAGCTATTACGCACTCTTTGAATGAATAGCTGCTTCTAAGCTAACATCCTAGTTGTCTGTGCAACCCCACATCCTTTTCCACTTAACAATTATTTTGGGACCTTAGCTGGTGGTCTGGGCTGTTTCCCTTTCGACTACGGATCTTAGCACTCGCAGTCTGACTGCCGACCATAATTCTTTGGCATTCGGAGTTTATCTGAGATTGGTAATCCGGGATGGACCCCTCACCCAAACAGTGCTCTACCTCCAAGAATCTCTAATGTCGACGCTAGCCCTAAAGCTATTTCGGAGAGAACCAGCTATCTCCAAGTTCGTTTGGAATTTCTCCGCTACCCACAAGTCATCCAAGCACTTTTCAACGTGCCCTGGTTCGGTCCTCCAGTGCGTTTTACCGCACCTTCAACCTGCTCATGGGTAGGTCACATGGTTTCGGGTCTACGACATAATACTAAAGCGCCCTATTCAGACTCGGTTTCCCTGCGGCTCCGTCTCTTCAACTTAACCTCGCATCATATCGTAACTCGCCGGTTCATTCTACAAAAGGCACGCTCTCACCCATTAACGGGCTCGAACTTGTTGTAGGCACACGGTTTCAGGTTCTATTTCACTCCCCTCCCGGGGTGCTTTTCACCTTTCCCTCACGGTACTGGTTCACTATCGGTCACTAGGGAGTATTTAGGGTTGGGAGATGGTCCTCCCAGATTCCGACGAGATTTCACGTGTCTCGCCGTACTCAGGATTCTGCTAGGTACAAAGACTATTTTAAATACGAGGCTTTCACTCTCTTTGGCTGATCTTCCCAAATCATTCTTCTATAGTCTTTGAGTCCACATTGCAGTCCTACAACCCCGAAGAGTAAACTCTTCGGTTTGCCCTCCTGCCGTTTCGCTCGCCGCTACTAAGGCAATCGCTTTTGCTTTCTCTTCCTGCAGCTACTTAGATGTTTCAGTTCACTGCGTCTTCCTCCTCATATCCTTAACAGATATGGGTAACAGGCATTACCTGTTGGGTTCCCCCATTCGGAAATCCCTGGATCATCGCTTACTTACAGCTACCCAAGGCATATCGTCGTTTGTCACGTCCTTCTTCGGCTCCTAGTGCCAAGGCATCCACCGTGCGCCCTTATTAACTTAACCTTATTTTTGACCTTTCAGTCATAAACTCTTATTAATACTACAGCGTTTTCGGTTTATTTTCTTGTTACTATTTGATATAGATATTCAATTTTCAATGTGCATGACTTGGTGATCTCTCACCAATGGAGCCTAGCGGGATCGAACCGCTGACCTCCTGCGTGCAAAGCAGGCGCTCTCCCAGCTGAGCTAAGGCCCCACAAGACCTCTCAAGACTAAACAAGACCAATGTGCTTTCCTTATCCTTAGAAAGGAGGTGATCCAGCCGCACCTTCCGATACGGCTACCTTGTTACGACTTCACCCCAATCATCTATCCCACCTTAGGCGGCTGGCTCCAAATGGTTACCTCACCGACTTCGGGTGTTACAAACTCTCGTGGTGTGACGGGCGGTGTGTACAAGGCCCGGGAACGTATTCACCGCGGCGTGCTGATCCGCGATTACTAGCGATTCCGACTTCATGTAGGCGAGTTGCAGCCTACAATCCGAACTGAGATTGGCTTTTAAGAGATTAGCTTGCCGTCACCGGTTTGCGACTCGTTGTACCAACCATTGTAGCACGTGTGTAGCCCAGGTCATAAGGGGCATGATGATTTGACGTCATCCCCACCTTCCTCCGGTTTATTACCGGCAGTCTCGCTAGAGTGCCCAACTAAATGATGGCAACTAACAATAGGGGTTGCGCTCGTTGCGGGACTTAACCCAACATCTCACGACACGAGCTGACGACAACCATGCACCACCTGTCACCTCTGTCCCGAAGGAAAACTCTATCTCTAGAGCGGTCAGAGGGATGTCAAGACCTGGTAAGGTTCTTCGCGTTGCTTCGAATTAAACCACATGCTCCACCGCTTGTGCGGGCCCCCGTCAATTCCTTTGAGTTTCAACCTTGCGGTCGTACTCCCCAGGCGGAGTGCTTAATGCGTTAGCTACGGCACTAAACCCCGGAAAGGGTCTAACACCTAGCACTCATCGTTTACGGCGTGGACTACCAGGGTATCTAATCCTGTTTGCTCCCCACGCTTTCGAGCCTCAGCGTCAGTTACAAAGCCAGAGAGCCGCTTTCGCCACCGGTGTTCCTCCATATATCTACGCATTTCACCGCTACACATGGAATTCCACTCTCCCTCTTGCACTCAAGTTAAACAGTTTCCAAAGCGTACTATGGTTAAGCCACAGCCTTTAACTTCAGACTTATCTAACCGCCTGCGCTCGCTTTTACGCCCAATAAATCCGGACAACGCTCGGGACCTACGTATTACCGCGGCTGCTGGCACGTAGTTAGCCGTCCCTTTCTGGTAAGATACCGTCACAGTGTGAACTTTCCACTCTCACACTCGTTCTTCTCTTACAACAGAGCTTTACGATCCGAAAACCTTCTTCACTCACGCGGCGTTGCTCGGTCAGACTTCCGTCCATTGCCGAAGATTCCCTACTGCTGCCTCCCGTAGGAGTCTGGGCCGTGTCTCAGTCCCAGTGTGGCCGATCACCCTCTCAGGTCGGCTATGTATCGTCGCCTTGGTGAGCCGTTACCCCACCAACTAGCTAATACAACGCAGGTCCATCTGGTAGTGGTGCAGTTGCACCTTTCAAGCAGATATCATGCAATATCTACTGTTATGCGGTATTAGCTATCGTTTCCAATAGTTATCCCCCGCTACCAGGCAGGTTACCTACGCGTTACTCACCCGTTCGCAACTCATCCAGAGAAGCAAGCTCCTCCTTCAGCGTTCTACTTGCATGTATTAGGGCACGCCGCCAGCGTTCGTCCTGAGCCAGGATCAAACTCTCATTAAAAGTTTGAGTTCTCACTCATTTCTGTCACTGACAGATTTATTGTTTTTTCATTGTTCAGTACTACAACTTAATGTTGTAGTGCCCTGCACATTGGTTCGTCTTGTTCAGTTTTCAAAGGTCTTTGTCTCTCACTTCTCTCGTGAGCGACAACTATATTAGTATATCACAGCCAGTTATTCCTGTCAATAGATTTTCAAAACTTTTTTCAAAATTTTTATCTCGACTCTAATATACTATAGTCCGTACGGGATTCGAACCCGTGTTACCGCCGTGAAAAGGCGGTGTCTTAACCCCTTGACCAACGGACCATCCCCAGTCTGTCCTTTTTGGACTCTTCCTATTATACCGACTTTTTCTATCTTGTCAACTGCTTTTATGAAATTTTTTCTGTATTAAGGATTTATTTTTTTTACTTAGTCTTTTCAACAGACATTGAAATGTGTCTGTTGAAAAGTTATCACTAAGCTATTCTTCAAATTTGAACTTAAGAATGATTGCTAGAGTTCAGCAATCTGATTGAGATTTACCTCAGCTATCGTATCATTTCCAAACATTGAAATAATCATTTTCACTTTATTATTATCAATCTCTGTGATTTTTCCAGTGTAGTCTGTAAAGGCACCATCAATAATTCGAACTGTTTGTCCAACTTCAACATTGATATTGAATTCTTGAACAGTTTGACCCATAGAAATTAGAATATCGCGAATTTCTTGTTCCAATAGCGGCGTCGGTTTTGATCTGTTACCGTGTGAACCAACAAATCCTGTTACGTTTGGTGTGTTTCGAACAACAAACCAAGCTTCATCTGTCATAACCATTTCCACAAGTACATATCCAGGGAAGCGATTCTCTTCGATTTCTTTTTTCTTACCATTTTTTTCAACTTGCACAGTTTGAGTCGGAATCTCAACACGTAGAATATTATCCAACATATTATAGGTCTGTGCACGTTGTAAAAGGTTTTCTTTTACCTTATTTTCATAGCCAGAATATGTTTGTAGAACAAACCATCCTTTATCAAAACTATCCATTATTTTTCCTTTCTGAACAGAAGATGATCAATAATCTATTTCACTTTACTCTTTTCTAGAAGATATTAATAAAACGAATAATACCATTAACTATCAATTGGTCGAATATGTATATCATAACCACAAAGAAAGCTGTATATTCCATAATTGACTTGAAATCTAACCAACTTTCTTTTCGTGTAGGCCATGTTGTTTCTTTTAGAAGTTTAAAAATATCTATGATAAAACGCATTCTAATCTCCTATCTCGTTTCTCGGTGAGTGGTGTATTTGCCACAATGTTTACAAAATTTATTTACTTCTAAGCGTGTAGATTTGGGATTTCCACTAATTTTAATAGAATAATTTCTTGATCCACAAACCTCACAAGCTAGACTCGCTTTTTTAAGTGCCATAGCGCCTCCATCTTATCTATTATAACAATAAACTCTTTCTTTGACAAGTTATATTACACCAAGGTTTTTACAAAAGAAAAAGCCCAGAATATTGTCCAGGCTTTTTTATTCTTATTTTCCAAGATAGTATTCAGCAACTACGTTCAATTTTTCATCAAATTCGAATACCAATGGTGGGAAGTTAGGGATTTCCACGTCCATGATTTCGTCATCTGACAAGCGTTTGATGTGTTTTACAAGGGCACGGATTGAGTTACCGTGAGCTCCTACAAATACGTTTTTACCATCTTTAAGAGCTGGTGCGATTTTGTCTTCCCAGAATGGAAGGGCGCGCTCAAGAGTAACTTTCAAGTTTTCTGCATCTGGAATTACTGAGTCATCAAGTGAAGCATAACGACGGTCAGTATGAGCTGAGTACTCATCATCACGAGGCATTGCTGGAGGCAGTACATCGTATGAACGACGCCAGATATGAACTTGCTCATCACCAAATTGCTCAGCTGCTTCAGCCTTGTTTACCAGTCAAACCACCGTAGTGACGTTCATTCAAGCGCCATGATTTTTCAACTGGAACCCACAATTGGTCAGCTGCTTCAAGAGCTAAGTTAGTAGTTTTAATCGCACGTTTCAACACTGAAGTGTAAGCTTGGTCAAACTCGATACCAGCTTCTTTGATCAATTTACCAGCGTCAATCGCTTGTTGTGTTCCTTTTTCAGACAAATCAACATCAGCCCAACCAGTGAAAAGGTTAGCTTTATTCCATTCAGACTCACCATGGCGAGCGAAAACCAATTTTACCATTATGGATTCTCCTTTTATTTTCCGAGGCCACCCTCGTTTTTCTATTCCATTCTACTAGATTTTTCATGAAAAATCTAGTCTTGACATTGAAAAAGTGTAATTTTTCACAAAATTGTTTCAAGTATTAAAAAAGAAGGAACCATTCAGTCCTTCTTTCTATATAATTTTATTCTTGTATTTGAAATTGTTTTAAACTTGATAGGTAAAGTGCAGCACCAATAATAATGACAATGCCTCCAATCCATCCTAAAAATGGAATCAATGATACCACCCCCTCCTACGATAAACAAAATTGATGGCGCAAGAGATATACGTGAATCATCTTTATAATAAACCAGAGTAAGAATCCCTAAAATCAAAATAGCAATTTTGACAAATGCAAAAACAATAAACATCATTCCGACGATTGCAGCTGCAGCATCTTCGTCGTTTGACATGGTCGCAATCATCATAATAGTAAATGGTAAAATTGCCAAAATAATCCCAGTTATTAGACCAATGATCCCATCAATTTGGGCAAGAGTTTTTGTTCTCATAAAATTCTCCTTTTCAATCGAATAAACACTATTATACCACAATTTTACTACTTTTCATTTATTTTATAATATATACCAAAAATACAGGAAAATTCCTGTATTTTTAGTGTTGTTATTTCGCTTCAAATCCTTCTGCTACTGCATCCGCAAAGTTCTCTTCGACGATGCTTGCACAATGATCACAGATACGGGCATTGTAGCTACGTTCTGCTGTACTTGGATCGATACGACGGCAACGGTCACAAACTTCACCAGTAGCACGTTCTACCGTAAAGGCTACATCCTCAAAGGCTACTGCGCCTTCTGGAGTCGGTCCTTCTGCGATAGTCAATTCTGAGACGATCAAGAGTTGAGCAACATTGCTATCAACAGCTCCAAGTAGAGTTTTCACGACTTCGTTTGGATAAACTGTCAAGTGTGCTTCAAGTGATTTACCGATTACTTTTGCATTACGAGCTTCTTCCAAGGCTTTTTGAGCTTGTCCACGGAAGTCCATAAAGGCTGACCAGGCATCCAAGATTTCCTCTTGATTCGCAAATGTTTGTGCTTCTGGCAATTCTGATAATTGAACAAAATCTTCTGCTTCAAACTCAAGATATGACCAGATTTCTTCCGCAGTGTGAGGGAGAATTGGTGTCAAGAGTTTGGTGATTTTCACAAGGATGTCATAGAAGACAGTTTGCATTTGACGGCGTTCAAGTGATTTGGCACCCTCGATGTAGACGACATCTTTGGCAAAATCAAGGTAGAAGGCAGACAAATCAACGTTGATAAAGTTAACAAGCGCTTTGTAGATGGTCAAGAATTCAAAGTTTGCATAAGCGTCACGAATGGTCTTAACAAGTTGGTTAAGCGGATAGTCATGTATTTATCAACAGAACGAAGTTCTTGGTACGCTACAGTATCCTCAGCTGGGTTGAAGTCAGATGTATTGGCAATCAAGAAACGAAGGGTGTTACGGATCTTACGGTACGTTTCAGAGACTTGGCTCAAGATATCCATAGAAATACGTACGTCGTTACTTGAGTCTACACTGGTTACCCAGAGACGCAAGATTTCCGCACCGAATTGTTTTTCAACATCGCTTGGAGCAATGGTATTTCCAAGAGATTTAGACATCTTCTCACCTTTACCATCTAATGTGAAACCTTGAGACAAGATTTGCTTGTAAGGTGCTACTCCATGGTTAGCAACAGATGTGATGAGTGATGAGTTGAACCAACCACGGTATTGGTCAGAACCTTCAAGATAAAGATCTGCTGGATATTTGAGTTCTGGACGGTTAACTACGACACCATTCCATGATGAACCTGAGTCAAACCATACATCCATGATGTCTGTTTCTTTCTTGAACTCACCATTTGGCGAACCTGGATGGGTAAATCCTTCTGGCAAGAGGTCTTTGGCATCACGTTCCCACCAGATAAGCGAACCATGATCTTCAAAGAGTTGAGCTACATGCTCGATGGTTTCAGCTGTCATGATTGGTGTTCCGTCTTCTGCATAGAAGATTGGAAGTGGCACACCCCAAGCACGTTGACGTGAGATAACCCAGTCACCACGGTCACGGATCATGTTGTAAAGACGGACTTTACCCCATTCTGAATGGAACTTGACTTTTTCAATTTCGTCCAAAATTTCTTGACGGAATTTGATACAGAGGCAAACCATTGTGGTACTGCACGCCAGATGATTGGTTTTTTAGTACGCCAGTCAAATGGGTAGGAGTGAGAAATTTCTTCTTGAGCAAGAAGGAGGCTACCTAATTTTTCAATAACCGTTGGCACAACCTTATCATAGAATTGACCTTCGAACTCAGGACCAGCATTGGCCATCATGATCCCGCGTTCGTCAACAGTCACTGCTACTTCAAGACCATTAGCAATACCAACATTGTAGTCGTCCTCACCAAAACCAGGGGCTGTATGGACAATACCTGTACCAGAGTCAGTTGTAACGTGGTCACCAAGAATAACAAGTTCATCTACTACAGTATCCCATGGGTGTTCTGTCACGATATGGTTGAGTTCTTGTCCACGATAAGTAGCTACTACTTGTACGTCTGACCAGCCAAATTTCTCAGACAAGCTGTTCAACAATTCTGAAGCAAGGACAAACTTACGAGTTTCACCAGCAGGTTGTACGACTACATAGTCAATATCCGCACCAACCGTCAGACCACGAGAAGCTGTGATGGTGAATGGAGTTGTTGTCCAAACGACGATATAAGTATCTGTATCGAGGACACCTTTACCATCTTTTACCTTGTTGGCATAGTAAAGGGATGTTGAAACCAAGTCATGGTATTCGATTTCCGCTTCAGCAAGAGCTGACTCAGATGACCAAGACCAGTAAACTGGCTTAGCTCCACGGTAGATATAGCCTTTATTAGCCATTTCACCAAAGACACGGATTTGCGCTGCTTCATAGTCAGGCGTCAAGGTTACATAAGGATTTTCCCAGTCACCTGAAACACCCAAGCGCTTGAAATCTTCGCGTTGTTTATCTACTTGAGAAAGGGCATAGTCACGGCAAAGTTTCAAGTACTCAACCAAGTCCATCTCTTTGCGTTTAACACCTTGTTTTGCCAAAACTTGCTCGATTGGCAGACCATGAGTATCCCAACCTGGAATGTATGGTGCGTAGAATCCTGACATCGATTTTGAACGGACAATGATATCTTTAGAAATCTTGTTCATGGCATGTCCAACGTGAATATTCCCGTTAGCATACGGAGGTCCATCATGAAGAGTGAAATGAGGTTTCCCTTCATTTAGTTCTTGACGACGTTGGTAAAGTTTAGCTTCGTCCCACTCTTTTTGCCAAAGAGGTTCTTTGGTTGGAAGGCCAGCACGCATTGGGAATTCTGTTTTTCCAAGATTTAAAGTTTCTTTGAGTTTCATTGTATCTCCTTTATATATAGACAAATTAAAAACCACGAGTCGCAAAAAGGACGAAAATCGTGGTACCACCTTTATTCGAGAAAAGACATTATCTTTTCCCCTCTATTCCCGTAACGTGGGCAACGTCAAATCTTACTAGCTTCAGATTTGATACTATGAGAGGATAAATTTACCAACAGGGATTGTAGGGCTTACACCATCTCCTACTCGCTAGAAATATGTTTGATAAATTATTGTTCTCAGATTTTATTTCTTATAAAAGATCAATAGATTCTGTCAAGGGTGTTGGATATGAACTCTGTTCAGTTTTCCCTGGACTTTCATCAATTGACTTAAGTGAAGTAGCTTCTTTCTGGGTTTCTGCTAATTCTCGATTTGCAGCTTCGATTCGAGCTTGGAGCTCTGCTACTTCCTCAGGAGAAAACTGACGTGTCATGTCAATCGACTCTTCCTCACGGTAGGCAGATACATCTTCACCTAGAACCTCTTCTACAACTTCCTTAAAGGCTTCATCACTAGTTTGCAAATAAGTTGCCGTCGGACGCAAGATTTCTTCCCAATCAGGAGAATCAACAATAGCAAGTTGACTTTCAATAGTTGATTTCAAGCGTTGATGGAAAACGCGACTCTTATTTTTCAACTCTTCTGTTTCAATGGCAACTTTCTTAGCATTATCTGCAGCTTGACGCAAGATTTCATTAGCCTTGTATTTGGCTTCATCTAACAAACGTTGTGCATCTTGCTCAGCTTGATGAACAATGTTATTAGAACGCTCATTAGCAGCTTGTTTTACACGTTCCGCAGTATCTTGAGCAATCAGAACAGACTGACTCAAGGAATCCTTAATCTCATCAAAATAAGACAAACGTTCTTCTAGATTTTTAATATGTTGTTCTTTTTCGTAGTTACTACGAACTAGCGTTTCATAATCACGAACGACAATATCTAAAAACTCATCAACTTCTTCAGGGTCAAATCCTCTAAATTTGCTACTAAACTTTTTATCCTTGATTTCTAACGATGTAATTGGCATAGTTTTCCTCACTTACTTAATAAAAAATAGAATCATTAATTGGTTCTTGTTCTTCTACATTTTCTCTTTTTGGATAGTCATCCGTAAGAGCTAAAAGACGATCTTGTAATTGTTTAATATAGACTTCATCTTCTTTCTTATAGTCTATTAACTTTTCGTAGATACAGAGAATGTTATCTAGAAATTAATCAACTTCTTCTTTATTATATCCTCTGAATTTTGTTGAGAATACTTTTTTCATAATTTCTGGAGGTTTAAATTGAATCTTTCGCCTCACTTACTGGTTAGTAATTGGACAGTCACTTTGATCTTATCTTTTTTGGTTTGTCCATTTTCCCTTAATAAGATAATCCTACCAAAGCGTCTGACGCTAATTAAATCACCAAGTTTCACATGATAATCAAGCTTTTCAACTATATGATAATTTACTTGGACTAATTTTTTTTCAACTAATTCTGTAGCCTGAGATCGAGAGATCTTTAGAACGGAAGATAAAAAAGCATCCAATCGAAAACTGGGAATTAGGACTTCCTTCTCTAAGTAGTCATTTTTAGAAACTATCATATCTTCAAAAGAGCATTCTTCTAAAACAACGGGTAATTTTGAAACTTTTTGAATCCCGTCCTGGAATAAAGTATTAAAGTGTTGATTTACAATAATTTGTGCACGTTGATCACTTACTAAAATATCACCAAACAATTTGCGATCAATACCAAGGCGATTTAGTACTGTTCCCAAAATTTTTGAATGTGTTAACTGCTGAAACTTATTTGGATACTTTATCTCAAGTAAGGTCATTTCAAAATCATCCAAAGTCGGTATAAAATAATCTGGCGCCAAGATAACTCGAGCATACTCAGTAGGAACAAAATCTGCACTACTAAAGGTAGCTAGTCCTCTATTATTCCCTAGTGTTTTTAAGATAAATACCTGATGCGGATTAATAAAAGGAGTTAGAATCGGTCTATACTCTTCCTCAACCTGTTTTAACCATTCTAAACCCTTATCAATAAAGGGAAAATCTTCCCTTGCAAAATGCTGGTAAATCTCCTTGCTCATATGCTCAATAAAAACTTCACTAGATAGCTACTTAGTGTGCGCAATAGAATCACTGCGACCCAAACAGTAAAATCAATCCCTGCAAAGTTAAGACGCAGGCGTCTAAGAGGATCTAAAACTGGTTTAGATAAGGTCGTCAGAAATCGTTCTAACTGCGTACCGTAAGAATTAGGAAACCATGATAATAGCGCAAAAGCTACAAGTATCAATGAATAGATATCTGTAGCATTTTGGATAAAACGAATAAGCAGAAGCATTAACGAACTCTATTTCTCTTCATATCAAAGTCAAACTCTTCAGTCTTTGCATGGTCTGGCAAGCGAATATCTTCAATATTCACTACTACACCTACTGGAGTTAAAAGATACATAGTATTCGCTACTTTTCTTAATTCTCCAGCCAAGACATGGCGAGCTCCATCCAAATAATCCAAACAACGACGTGCTTGAACTTCTGTCATATACTGAAAATCAATCAAGATGCTCTCGTTACCCGCTAATAAATCAACGATATCTGTAGCATCTTCATAACGACGAGGATAGCGAACATCAATAGTCACTTTATCCGTATTGTGATGACTTTCAATAGCTAATTCTTGCTGACGAGCATGAAGTCTTGTTATATTTTTCTCTTTTGGTTCTTCTTTGGAAGATATTTGAGGAGCTTGCTGTGGTAAGTCCTTTTTTGGAGATACAGCAGTTAAAGAACGTTCAGACTGCGCCGCAACTACCTCTGACGAAACCTCATCTCCATCTTCTGTAAAATAATTTATAAATTGATCAAATTTATCTTTTAATGACATGGTTATTTCCTATTTAAAAAATGATGTACCGATGCGAACAAAAGTTGAACCGAACTGAATCGCTTCCTGATAGTCACGACTCATTCCCATACTCAATTCTGTCATTGGCATATTGGCGATTTGTTTTTCTCTAATGAATTCTTGCAGTTCTTGTGTTTCTTTAAATATCTTTTGTAATTCTTCTGAGTTGGCTTCAAAAGGAGCCATAGTCATCAAGCCTACATATTCAATTTGATCCAAAAGAGACAAGTCTGGCAAGATTTGTATTAATTCTTCTTTCGAAAAACCATGTTTACTTTCTTCACCAGAAATATTTACCTGCAAAAAGCATTTAATTTTACGATTGCTACGCTTCTGTATTTCTTGGGCTAATTTCAAAGAATCTAAGGCATGGAAATAATCGACATACGAAATAATATCCTTAACTTTTCTTCTTTGTAGGCTACCAATTAGGTGCCAAGTTATGTCTTTATCACTTAAAGCATGATACTTGTCAAGAAATTTATCAACTCGGTTTTCACCGATATGTTTAACTCCTTGTTGCACCAATTGACCAGCAGTTTCAGAATCTACATATTTTTGTTACAGCAACCACAGAAACCGAACCGTCTTCACGGCCGGCTTCTCTAACTGCTTTTGAAACCTGTTGAAATACAAGATTTGTATTTTCTTTTAAATTCATTTTCTTAACGATTTTTAAAGAAAGGTGGTGTCTCTAATTCATCCTCATCTGTAGACGGTGATTCAAAACGTTCAACTGGAGATACAGCTGATTCACCTTGACGAACAATCGAATCGCGTCTCAAGTCCCAATCACCAAAAGCTGAAGCTTTAGGAGTTTCAGGGCGTCTTTGAGAAAGAACTGGAATCTCAGCAGTTTCTGCTAAATCAAAATTACGATCATAAGAGTGAGTATGTCCCGGTCTTACAGCTTCACGATGTGCTGCTTGTTTAGGTTGTGGAGCAACAACTTTCTCAACTTTATCTTGACGTACACCTGTTGCAACAACAGTAACACGGATTTCGTCTTTCATGTTTGAATCGATAGAAGTTCCAAGCCAGATGTTCACTCCATGACCTGCTGCTTGGTTAACAATTTCTGAAGCTTCTTCCGCTTCAATCAAAGTCAAGTCCAAACCACCAGTTACGTTGACGATGACATCTTCTGCTCCATCGATAGTTGTTTCAAGAAGTGGTGAGTAGATAGCTTTACGAGCCGCTTCGATAACGCGCTCTTCTCCACTACCAATACCAATCCCCATAAGGGCATTCCCTTTGTTAGCCATTACTGTCTTCACATCTGCGAAGTCCAAGTTAATCAATCCAGGATTTGTAATCAAATCTGTAATCCCTTGAACACCTTGACGAAGAACGTTGTCAGCTTCACTCAATGCTTCAAGAAGTGGTGTTTTCTTGTCTACGATTTCCAACAAGTTGTTGTTAGAAATAATCAAGAGAGTATCAACGTGCTCACGAAGTTCGTTAATCCCATCGATGGCATATTGTCCACGCTTGCTTCCTTCAAACCCAAATGGACGAGTTACAACAGCAACAGTCAAGGCTCCAAGACCTTTAGCAATACGAGCAATAACTGGTGCAGCTCCAGTACCAGAGCCACCACCCATACCAGCAGTGATAAATACCATATCTGCTCCGCTGATTGCTTCTGCCAATACTTCTTCGCTCTCTTCAGCAGCTTTACGTCCAACCTCAGGTTGTCCTCCTGCACCAAGTCCGCGCGTTAATTAGGACCAAGTTGAATAACTGTTTCAGCTTTTGTACTACTCAATGCTTGAACATCTGTGTTGGCTGCGATAAATTCTACACCAGAAACACCTTCTTCAACCATGCGGTTAATGGCGTTTCCACCGCCACCACCGACACCGATTACTTTAATTACTGCACCTTGTGCTGCCGCTGTATCAAATGAAAATGTCATATTATTATTCCTCTATATTATTCATCAAACATGCTTCCAATTAGGCTACGGAAACGTTCTGTCAATTTGCCTTTAGGTTTTTCTTCCGAAGGACTTGGAAGAGTTGACTCAGCAGAATAAGTTGGTTCCACCGACTCACTTGTCCCACCACCTAAGATTGAACGTTGGGAAGATGCTGAACTTTGTTTATTTAAATTTCTGAAATCGATTGGTTGATGGCGTAGAGCTTCATCTCCTCTGATTGCTCTTTGAGCTAGAACATTTACTTCAGTAAGGCTACCAGCATACTCAGACAAACTAATGACATGAGCGAATGCAGGATTACGGATACCTACTTGATTAGGAACGTAAAGTTTAACTCTCACACCAAAGACTTCCTGGGCTAATTCAACAACGCCTGGAAGAATAGCATTCCCACCAATTAAAGAAATACCACCTGGCAAGTCTAGCAAATGTCTTCTTTCTAGATCTTGCTTAATTTGTTCAAAGATATGTTTCAAGCGAGCTGAAATGATCTGTGACAAGTATTCTTCTGTTACCTCAACAGGTTCTACTTCACCAATAACTTCAACCTGGAATGTTTCCTTGCTTGCTAGTTGAGGGTAGGCTTCACCGTAGTTTAATTTCAAGCCTTCTGCAATCTTTTTAGAAGTTCTTAAAACTTTTGAAATATCTTTAGTTACGTAATCGCCACCTTCTTGGTAAGCATTTGTGTACTGTAACTCTTGATTACGAATGGTCGCAACACTTGTTTGACCGCCACCCATATCAATAACAGTTGCGCCAAATTCACGTTCACCTTCATTCAATACAGTATTAACCAATGCAAGTGGTGAGATAATCACATTGTCCACTTCTATTCCAACACGCTCAACTGTCTTACGAAGATTGTGCAAGATTGTTCTTGGGCCAGTGTAAAGAAGTCCACGCATTTCCAGCGAACTCCCATCATTCCACGAGGGTCACGGATACCTTGGAAACCATCTACGATGAATTCTTCTGGAACAAACGTAATCACTTCTCGATCTGGTGTCATACTCTTTGTTAAAGCAGATTTAACAACATTCTCAACATCTTGATCTGTAATTTCTTTTGTATCTGAGGTTACAGGAATCATCCCTTGAGTTGGTTCAACCTGTAACAAATTAGATGGCAATCCAACATTAACTGACTTGATTGAAATCCCAGCTTTTTCTTCTGCTTGAGAAATAGCAGTCTTGATAGCTGTTGCTGCAGCTTCAATATCAACGATGATACCATCTTTGACACCTTTACTTTTGGCGTTGCTAACACCGATTACATTTACTTCACCGTCTACAAGCTCAGCAACTAACACTTTAATAGAGCTTGTTCCAATATCTAAGCCTGTAAAAAAACCATTTCTAGTCATTACACTGCGTCCTCTCCGTCTTCCAAGTTTCTAACTTCGATTTTTTAATAGCTATAAGAAGGCATAGCTATTCACAGAACATTATATCATAAAAAAGATATTCGTGCCTATTTTTTTGTGATTTTACACAATGTTTTTATTCAAAATTGTTTGAAAACGAATCCCAATCCGTCCTCTTTTATAAGAAACTTCAAAATAACTTGTAAATTCCTCAAAAATCTTAAAAAATCTTGCGAATCTAAACATCTATGAATAGAATGAATAATCGTAAGACATAAAATCATCTTTATCCACGAATGGTGCACGAGAACAAAAAGAAGCTAGACCAACTAGCTTCTTTTTATTTTTTTACATCTTGTCTGTAGAATTCTTTCAAAGCATCTTGCCATGTTGGAATCACAAAACCTGTCGCCTTGGCTTTAACCAAACTCATAGTTGAGTTTAAAGGGCGTTTTGCTTTGGCTGGGAATTGACTTGAATCAACTGGCTGGACTTCAACGTCTGTATCCTTGAGAATTTCTACTGCAAAATCATACCAAGTAGTGTCTTCTTTTGCATCATTAGATAGGTGATAATAGCCATATTCTTTACGATTTTCAGCCAAGTAGGTCATGAATTCTGCTAAGGTTCTGGTCCAAGTTGGACGCCCATGTTGGTCGTTGACCACAGTGAGGGTTTTATGGGTCTTAGCAAGATTTTGCATGGTGAAAACAAAGTTTTTACCGTAGTTCCCAAATACCCAAGCTGTCCGAATAATATAGTAGTTTGAAACATGTTTCTCAACCAGTTCTTCACCCATTCGTTTGGTTCTTCCGTACTCAGTCTGAGGGTCGGGTTGATCATCTACTTCCCACTCTTGTCCTACTGGTTTCTTACCGTCAAAGACATAATCTGTAGAGATGTAGACTAGAGTTGCACCATGCTTTTCGGATGCTTTGCGACATTTTCTGTCCCCGTAACATTGATGGCGAAGTCCAGTTCTTTTCCTTCATCTTCTGCTGCATCAACAGCGGTGTAGGCAGCACAGTGGTAGACTAAAGTCGGTTTCACATCTTCGAAAACTTTCTCAACCATCTCTGCATCGGTAATGTCCATCTCAGTCACATCAACCGCAACATATTCTTCATGACGCTCATCCAACAAATGACGAAGTTCTGTTCCTAATTGGCCATTTGCCCCTGTAATTAAAATCATCTTGGTTCCTTTCGCCTGCTTAAGCTTACTTGAGTATAGCAATAAAAATCAGAAAATGTCTGCTTTTTATTTTCGAATAACCTCTTGTGTTTTAGCGTAGTTGGCTTCAACAGCTTCTTTTTCTCCCTGCCACCAGTCTTGGTTATCTTTGTACCATTGAATGGTTTCTTTGAGACCTTGTTCAAAGTTAGTAAATTCTGGTTTCCAGCCCAACTCATCACGGAGCTTGCTTGCGTCAATCGCATAACGAAGGTCATGTCCTGCACGGTCAGTCACATGATCATAGGCATCGGCAGGTTGCCCCATTTCCTTAAGGATTAGTTCCAAAACTTCCTTGTTATTCTTCTCGCCATCAGCCCCAATCAAGTAGGTCTCACCAATTTTCCCTTTTGTTAAAATTGTCCAAACTCCTGAAGAATGGTCATTGGTATGAATCCAGTCACGCACGTTCTTGCCTTCACCGTATAGTTTTGGCTTTATTCCACAGAGGATATTGGTAATCTGACGTGGGATGAATTTTTCGATGTGTTGATAAGGACCGTAGTTATTTGAACAGTTAGAAATCGTTGCCTTAACACCAAACGATCGTACCCAGGCTTTGACAATCAAGTCTGAAGCTGCTTTAGTTGATGAATATGGAGAGCTCGGATTGTACTTGGTTTCAGCAGTAAATTTCTCACCTGGACCTTCACCATGGCCTGGCAAATCCTCACGTAGAGGGAGATCCCCATAAACTTCGTCTGTAGACACATGGTGGAAGCGAAGGTTATATTTGCGGGCCGCTTCCAATAGAGTATAGGTTCCGATGAAGTTAGTATGGATAAATGGAGATGGATCATTGAGTGAATTATCATTATGACTTTCAGCTGCATAGTGGACAATAGCATCAGCCTTGGCAGCTAATTTGTCTACCAAGTCGGCATCAGCAATATCACCCACAACCAACTCAACACGGTCATCTAAAATTTCCTCAATATTAGCGCGGTTTCCAGCATAAGTCAACTTGTCCAAGACTGTCACGTGAACATCTGGAAAATTCTTGTAAACATAATGGACAAAGTTGGATCCGATAAAACCAGCTCCTCCTGTCACGATGATTTTTTTGTATTCAGTCATATTCTTTCCTTTTTACAAATCTTCTTTTTTCAAAGGTTTTACATCCTTAAGTAGTGGATGATTTTTTATCTGCTTCTGAAACCTCTGCTTCTGCAAGATTTTTCCCATTCAATACCAAGGCTCGGATCAGCGTAGTTTACAAAAAGCATATTTAGGTTTGAGTTCTAAAGCCCAGTAGTCATTAACTAAATAACTATAAGAAACTGTATCTGATAATACTTGGAAGCCATTAGCAACTCCACGCGGAACAAAAAAATCCCTTTACTCGCATCAATTACTGTTTGATAGGTATTTCCGAAAGTTTCACCCTCACGTAAATCAACCCAAGAACCTAAGACCTTTCCACCATCTGCTACCGAGATGTACTTATCCCATGGTTCTGCGTGCAAACCACGAAGAACATTCTTACGAGAAAAAGAGACGTTGTTTTGTAATTTTCCTTCCGCAAAGAAAGACTCTGGGAAACCTAGAGGCATCATCTTTTCTTTCTGGAAATTTTCTTTAAACCAGCCTCTATTATCCCCATGTACAGGAATATCAAATTCCAACATACCTGGAATAGCATCTACCGTTCGTGATGCAAGAGTCTTTCCAAAAAAATTATCTGTCATCTATGCCTCTCCAATCAAACGGAGCAGATATTGTCCGTATTCATTTTTCTTAAGCGGTTGGGCCAACTCCAGCACATCTTCGCGACTGATATAACCCATACGATAAGCAATTTCTTCCAAGTTTGCTACCTGAACATTTTGCATCCGTTGCACTGTCTCGATGTACTGTGAAGCTTCTAGTAAACTTTCATGGGTTCCAGTATCCAACCAAGCAAAGCCACGTCCCATAACCTCAACGGATAAATCTCCGCGATCTAGGTAAGCCTTGTTTACATCTGTAATTTCCAACTCACCACGAGGGCTTGGTTTAATATTTTTAGCAATTTCTACTACATCATTATCGTAAAAATAGAGACCTGTAACTGCATAATTTGACCGAGGGTGTTCTGGCTTTTCTTCTATAGAAATAGCGTTCATATCCTTGTCAAATTCAACCACACCAAAGCGCTCTGGATCCTTCACATGGTATCCAAACACAGTTGCTCCCGACTTCTTACTAGCCGCCTTTTGTAGCATCTTAGAAAGACCAGGTCCGTGGTAGATATTGTCACCTAAGATCAGGGCAACGCTATCTTCACCAATAAACTCTTCCCCAATGATAAAGGCTTGTGCCAAACCATCTGGACTTGGTTGCTCTGCGTAAGAAAGTTTAATCCCAAACTCAGATCCGTCTTGAAGTAAATCTTTAAAACGAGGCAAATCTTGTGGAGTTGAAATAATCAAAATATCTCTAATCCCAGCCAACATCAATGTTGAAAGTGGATAGTAAATCATCGGTTTATCATAAACCGGCATCAGTTGTTTTGATGCAACGCGAGTTAGGGGATATAAACGTGTTCCCGAGCCGCCTGCTAAATAATACCTTTCATTATAGGTAACCTTTCTCTTTTATCCTTTTCACTTTTAAATTGTTAGCTTAAGAATGAATCTAACGAGGCTTTTTGTTTTCTTGTCAATTATTTATACAGTTCAGTAAGATACTATTAATAAAATAATAATTATAGTAGCTTTATAAAAAAATTCTATATTTTTAAAAGATAAAATACGAAAACCGACTGCTGCTCCTACGACACTCTACAAATAATCGTTACAAATTAATTTTACTAAGTCATTTTAATTTCTTTAAAGCAGTTTTAAGATAATCTCCATTTCGAAGAGCTGTCCCAACTTGTCTAGCATTTTCTAAAAGTTCATTATAGTCTTGTAGCGTCAACTGGTCCAATACCTTTTGGAGGTCGTGTAGAGAATCGACTACTATACCACACTGTTTATCCAATACAAAATGAGCAAGGGCGGATTCCTTCCAAACCACGAGAGGAAAGCCAGATGCCAAGTAAAGAGAGGCTTTGTGGGAGTTGTTAAAACGTAGGTAATTTCCGTAAGTACCCTGACATGTTTCCGAACTATCCCCATCCCACACTAAGCCAAAACTACCTTCTAGAGCTGCCGGTAGATCATCAGGCATAAAGGCACCAAAGTAAGTGATGTTATTCAAAGCACGGCTTTCATCGTAGCCCACTCCATACAAGTTGTAGGTTGGGAGATCAGGCAAGTTATAGAGATAACCTGACTTCGTACTGTTCAAATTCCCAGCAATAATTACGGGTTGGTCTTTTTGGGAAGCAGGTTTTTCCTCAAAGTTTGGAATCAGATAGTCAAAAATCTTCAAGCTAACCATTTTATCAGCTGGAAATCCTTGATTAGCTAAAACGCTCTTCATGATGTCATTATGAACAATAATACCATCCACAGACATTAAAGCTTTCTTCTCTTGGAAATAGTTTCTCAATTTATGTCTCAATTTCACTTCAGAGCCTGCAGCATGGCGCAAGGTTTCAATGTCGTGAATCAAGAGATAGAATTTCGCTCCTCTTTTTTGTGCCTGCTTGATGAGCTGTGCAATGAAAAATGTATGATGGATAATTGGAAACTGAATGACCAATTCATCCCCTGAACCTAGTTGATCAAACACAGATTTAGTTGCACTATATTTGTGTTGTTGGGCTTTAAAGAAATTCATCTTATACCAGTTGTCTACCTTTATCTCTAATCCCTTATAACCTTCTGAAATTAGAATGGCCTCTACATCATTTCGTGCCTTACTCCCTGCATTCTTTTCATGTGCATTATGCAGAAATGAATCCTTCAGATAATGTTTCACCTTTTCCCCCTTTATCTGGATTTTCTTAAATATTTCCTAGTTCTTCTTCGACTACGTCCAAAGCACGCTCAATGACTAGGTGCATGTCGTAGTATTTATAGTCTGCTAGGCGTCCACAGAAGATGACCTTGTCATTTTTGGCTGCTTCTTCTTGGTACTTGGCAAACATCGCATTATTCTTTTCATCATTGATTGGATAGTAGGGCTCATCGCCTCGTTTCCAATCAGCTGGGTATTCACGGGTAATAACCGTCTTCGGTTGAGTACCATACTCGAAATGCTTGTGCTCAATGATCCGAGTATAAGGAATCTCACGTTCTGTGTAGTTAACCACCGCATTTCCTTGGTGATTTCTTCATCTAAAACTTCATGTTCAAAACGAAGACTACGATATTCCAATTCCCCATGCTTGTAGTCAAAGTACTGGTCAATCATCCCTGTAAAGACAACTTTATCAGCTGATTTTTCCAGCTCTTCACGGTTAGCAAAGAAATCAACCCCAAGTTCTACTTCTACATCGCCTAACATGTTTTCAATGATGACGTTGTAGCCGCCGATTGGAATCCCTTGGTAACGGTCGTTAAAGTAGTTGTTATCAAAGGTCAAACGCACTGGAAGGCGCTTGATGATAAATGGAGGAAGGTCTGTTGCAGAACGTCCCCATTGCTTTTCTGTATAGCCCTTGATCAATTTTTCATAGATGTCCGGACCAATCAACTTGATCGCTTGTTCTTCCAAGTTCTTGGGCTCAATATCTTTCATATCAGCCGTTTGCTGGGCAATCTTGTCCTTGACTTCTTGCGGAGTCTTAGTTCCCCACATAGCATAGAAAGTATTCATGTTGAAGGGAAGATTGTAAAGGCTCCCCTTGTAGTTAGCCACTGGTGAGTTGATATAGTTATTAAACTCCGCAAACTGATTGACATAGTCCCAAACTTTTTTGTTTGAAGTATGGAAAATGTGGGCACCATACTTATGGACATTGATGCCCTCAACATTTTCACAGTAGATATTTCCACCAATGTGATCACGCTTATCAATCACTTTTACTTTTTTTCCACGTTTTGTAGCTTCGTGTGCAAAGATTGCTCCTGACAAACCAGCACCAACGATAAGATAGTCGTACATATTTAATCTCCTTATTTCTTTAAAACACTTTTCAGTTCTTGGAAATTCAAGACGCGAAAAGCTAGAATTGCTCCTCCATAAACGAGGAATCCTAGCACAGCATAGAGCAATACATTGACAACTGCTGAGAAATTGACAAGAACTTGAACGGAGTACAAGGCCCCGTACATCAAGAGAGACGCCAGCAATATTTAAACATCGGCTGAAGAATCTTGACCTCTTTTAGATAGGAACGAGTAAAGTAGAGTTGAATCACCCAGACCAAGCCTTCTGTCGCAACGGATACAATTGATGCCCCTATATAGCCTAAAGATGGAATCAAGAGAAGATTCAAGCCTACACTGAAAATAGCTGGAATAGTTGTAGACAACATAAATTCACGATTGTGATTATGAGGAATCAGGATTTGAATTCCCATAATATTAGTCCAACCGATAAAAAACATCCGAAAGACCATAATTGCAATCGCATAACGTGCATACTGGAAGTCTTGTCCCAAGAAAAATTGAACAAAATCGTTGTTAACAATCAAAATCCCTGCAATCATTGGAAAAATAACAAGATTATAAACCAAGAAGGACATTTCATGTAATTTGTTAACCGCTTTTTGATTTCCAGATGAAAGAAGATTGGAAACCCGTGGAAGCATGACACTTCCCAGTGAAGTTACCAAGGTCAACAAAATATTTATCAGCTTAAGAGCTTGATCATAAATCCCAACATCCTTTGTAGAAGACAAGGCTCCTAACATAGTACGATCTAGCGTGATATAAAGTGAAATTGCAATTTGAGGTAAAAACAAGAGGATTACCGGTTTGATATGTTGCTTGGCATAGATTAAATCCAAATGAGGTTTCTGAATGTGTTCACGAGCTGGTAACCACATACTCAATTGACCTAATAAATCATAGACAACTATGAGAATGATATACAAATATAAATCAGATGGTTTCTTTACAAAAAGAAAGATCGAAACAACACCTAGAAGTTTGACCATTGTGTTACGAGCTGTGATTTTTTTGAAGTCTTCAAGTCCCTGAAAGAGCCAAGAAATATCTAAACCACGAGATAACAAACTAAAGCCTAAAATATAAGCAATAGGATTGTTCATAGAAGGAACCAAGAGACATACTATAATATAGAGACTAATTGCTAAGCAAGTAGCTAGTACTTGCAAACTATAAATCCCCCAGAAAGTCTTTTCGACTTCCTTACGATGGCTGGAAATTTCCTTGGTCCCATAATTCGCCACCCCTAGCGTCGCTAAGAGAATAAAGTAGGTGACAATGGAATTAAAGTATCCATACGTTCCTAAATCATCCGAAGAAAAGACCCGTGTTACATAGGGAGTCGTAATAATCGGAAGTATAATCACCAACAATTGATAAGAAAGATTGTAGGCGTAGTTTTTAAGCACTTTCATAAAGATAGAAAATTTTGCCTTCCTATTAAATTATCGTTTAATTTTCTTTATTCAATTTCATTATCTGAATTCATGATAAATAAACGACTGATAAATAAGATCAATGGAGAATATCGAAGAACTAACATTTGAGGGTCAAACATGCCATGGATAATCATGACTCCTAAACAGGCAAGTACGATATCTTTTCGAATGGTTAAGAAATATTTCATAACTTTAGTAAGAGTCAACAACATGAAGCCACTGACGATTAAACCATCAATAACCAACAACTGCACAAACGAGCTATCTATGAAATTATAATTACTAGTAAAATTTCCGAAAATGTCTAAGAGTGTAAATTTAATATGTTGTCCTAACCAAGATACTCCAAAATTGCGGAAGCCCTCTACACTTAACCGTAGCCGATTATGTGTAAATTGATCTACAAAATGGAATAAATTCCCAGATGAATAAAAACAGAAATATAAGATAATGATTAAAGCAAAAATAAAACCATATTTTGCGATTGTTTTCATCCAGAAGTGTTCAATAATAAAGTCTTTTTTTATGATTTTCAGACTAAATAACGCATATGTAAGTATTAAAATACTTAAATAAAATGGACTGGTTGTCGAAGTTTGTTGGTACATATAAATCGTAGCCAGCAGTAAGACCAGTAATTCCATGTAAGAAATTTTTTTTCCTCGAAACATTAGATAACTACACAATGCAAAAAATAATCTTTGTGAAGCAAACGAAACATAATTAAACCCTAGACTAAAACGATATCCGCTATCTGCACGCATGAACATATTCGAAATCACGCCCTTGTTGCTAGCAAAAATCGTCAAAACAAGGACTAGAAATGTGGCAAAAGAGAACGTTCCTAATAACTTTCTGAAATCTATATCTCTAGCAGAAAAAACAAGTAAAAGAACATTTAAATCAAGTAACCCCTCTCGATTTTTTGCAACTATAAACATAGAAATTATGAACAATACTGCTATTAACAGTTGGTCCCAATGAAATCTAAAGTGATACAAACTTCTTGGAAGATTCACTAACTCTTTTATCAAAATCATAGCAATTGTGAAATAGAGGACGATCCTATACAATGATAAAAAGCCCTCCAATGTAATAAAATAAGTAGTTGTGACTAATGACGTGACAACAACCCATATAAATAAGGTGATTAAATAAATTTTTTCTGATATAGTACGATTGTTCATCACAATAGTCATCCAACCCTTTCAATCATTTAATTAAAAATATTTAAAACTTTACAACTCTCTTTATCAAATATCAAAGAATTGAACTTACCCATTTGATTAAAATTTGTATTTCTTTAGAAAAATCACCGTACGATGCATTCTATAAATAAATAAGAATCTAACGAAAAGATTGATAAAAGGAGTATTTTTTTGTCAAAATAACCATCTCTTTGTTAGCACACAATTCTTCAAAATATTGCCGTTTCAATAGAAGAGGTATTTTTTGAGCTGAAATATTTTGAATATTACTCATTAGAATACGAGATTTATTTGATCAACAAATTGTTCATCATGAATGCCCCATATTGACATCAGCTGGTCAACTTTCTCTAATTTTTCCAGTTGATATTTCATTCGATTGGGATTATACTGTCCCATAGCTGAAGAGCCCCCGTTTGAAATATAGACATATTAACAAGTTTGTGAGAATGCGATTTTATTGAGACATTCGTATACAGTTCGATTGAAACGAACATCTTCTTCCAATTCATAGGTTTCAAAAACAATTTGATGTGTTTACGATAATAAAAGTATAGAAAAATTCCTGTTGCTGCCAAGATGGAGTCTGAATATAAACGGACATCACAAAAATAGATAACAAATCCTGCCAAGGCTAATCCTGATAAAGTTCTTAGAAAAATATACTTTTTTCTAAAAAGATAAGAAATAACCATATAGAGATAGAAACAATGAGAGGCAAAGTCAGTTGGGTAGATAAATCCAAAAGAGTTTTTGGACAACGACACCCGCAGCTCGAGATTGAACAAACTGCAAGTTTGGAATGACTCCCATCATCGAAAGTAGGATAATCAAAACAACAAAGAACAAGCTGATCCCTACATATAGTTTCAAGACACGCTCAAAGTCCACTTTGTAGAGAAAGATAATCAAAAACAGATACATTAAGGCATTTAGATTTCCTGTCTTATAGTATATCAGACAGCCCGCTAAAAATAAAAGTGGTGCAAATAAGAGAAAAGTAAAAGTATACTGTTCAATATAAAGAAAACGTAGCCCTAACAGGACCACTCCAAAAAATGGAACGATAGTAGGAATATGAGGCAGGATAGGTGCTAACATTGAAGTATTAATCATATCTATAGAAATAACTAATATTAGAACCTCTGCCACAAACAGTTTATCGCGTTCTATCTTTAACATTTTCTTTTTCTTTTCTAATCCCTAACCTCTTTATTTCATTGAGGCTTTTTTTAATTTTTTAAAACGATAATACAGACCTGGAGCCAATGATAACATCACATAGATCGCCTTATTTTTCAAGTTAATCCGCTTATTTTTCAGCACTCTTCCTAGATGGGGTCGAATCTTTCTTTGAATACGAAGGATTTCCCTTTTGGAAGAATCTGAGATTAAGATGAAAATGTGGAGACTACCGATGAACAAACGGGTGATGACAGCATCGTCAAGTTCTGTATTGGCAGAATAGTCCTTCTGGACAACTTCTGCCAAATGATCCATAGAATCATAAAAATCATAGTGCTTACTATTAAAGTTTGATAAGGTAATACTGTTTGGTCTACGATAATAATGATAGATACCTAAATCAATCACACAAACTGATTCCACTTCTTTCAAGTAATCACTAATAACATATAAGTCTTCATAGATTTTCCCTTTTGGATAGGGGTGTTTTTCTACGATATCTTTTGGAAAGAGTTTAGCCCAGGCAGAGACCGTAGCAATTGTACCATAGAGCATCTCTACCAAAGTTTCTTCAGAAGAAAGAAGGGTAGCCTTCGCTAGCATTTCTTCATTTATTTGGTAGTTTTGATAAGAATCATGATCGTAGGTGTCCTTGCCTTTTCCTGCAACAATCCGAGCACCTGTACGTTTTTGGAGTTCCATTAAAAGCTCAAGGGCACAAGGCTCAAAATAGTCATCTGGGTCTAGGAAAACAATCCAGTCCCCTTTAGCTTTAGTTACACCATAGTTTCTAGCATCAGACAATCCACCATTTACTTTATGATAGGCCGATACCCATTCATAGTCACTTGCATATTGATCGCATAGTTGCCCGGAATTATCAGTGGAACCATCGTCAACCAAAATGACTTCAAAATCTTTATAGGTTTGATTGACCAAACTTTCCATAGCATAGCGAAGATATTCCTCCACATTATAAATAGGTACAATTACCGAAATCATATTTTCTTTTCTTTCTCTTACTCAATTAGATGTTTAAAGTTCAAATGAACTTTTTTCTGGGAAAAGTTGACCCATAGCTTTGATAAAGTCAGTCATGACCTGCTCTTCATCTTGAACATTAAAACCATCATTAATACACATAATTTTGTATTTTCCAGAATTCAATAGTTTCCAAAAGTCAGAATCTACATTGTCTAGAGAGAACAAGTCGCCTAATTTAGGGTCAGCTACCTCATATTTCCCACTAGCAATCTGCCAGTATTTAAAAAGCCAAACATTGGTATCAGCTGAATTTCTAAAGCGACTAGCAGATGTTTTTTCCAAGATAGCAGTTTCTTTCTCCCATACCAATTCCATAGTTGACTTTAAGAGGGGATGAGCCAAATGATTTTCCCAAAAACCGCAAATAAATTTACTATTTCTATAGAGCAAGGTCTTGAGAATATTTTTCCAACCTTGTTTGAAAGATAAAAATTTGCCATTTTTAAGAATCTCGTCCCGACTAAAATAACTGGTTACAATTTCCATATCGTTCACTTGGAAATGCCCTGTTCCATAACGTTCTGGGACAATAGGCGATAAAGCTGTATTATACTTTGGCAAACCTTCTTCCGAGAAGAAATCCGTTTGTTCAACCGGAGCTGTAAGATAGACATCATCATTAAAAAACACAAAGTGTTCAGAGAGCCCAGGAATGCGATGGATATTACTCTCGATAGGATTCGCAGAAAAGACAGGCAGGTAGTCCTTACGAATGATATCTGAATGATCCACTAAAACCAATTTTTCGCTTGCAATATTTAACCAAGACGGTTTTTGTTGGTCAGTAACGAGGTAGACCTTATTGACCCAAGGAGCAAATTTTTCCACCCCTCTAAACCAATACTTGAAAGTCCCCCAATCACGGTAGGCTTTCACCGAGTTCATACTGTTTTTAGAAGTATCCACAGACTCGGAATATTTGACTTTCTTAGCTTGCCAAACAGGATCTCCACCGTCTACCCACATAACAACAAAATCTATTTATTCATAACTAATCTTTTCTATCTGTTTTATACAACTCCGAGAAGTTCTTAATGTAACTATCTAAAGAAAACAGCTCTTTTTGTCTCTGATACCCTTCTCGTCCAAATTGTTCTCTTTTTTCAGAACTATCTAGTAAGAGAGAAATGGCATTAGACAGTTCTTGAGGAGAATTTGGTTTCACTAAGTGACCACTTTTTTCATCTACTACCATTTCAGCTATTCCCCCATTGTTATAACCAACAACTGGTTTTGAACATGCCATCGCTTCTAGGACTACTGTAGGTAAGGAATCGGGTTTTATACTTGGTAGGACAAAAATATCAAACATATTGTATAGTTCAGAAGTCTTATCGTAGTAATCAATACGATGAATTTGTGACACAACAGATGAAGAAGCTATTCTCTTATCTAGTTCTTCTAAGCGCCATTCTTCACCAGGAAAAACACCTCCAGCTAGGAAAGCAACCGCTTGCTCATTCTTTTCTAAAAGTGGCTCAACTGCTTCTATGAAATCATTTTGTCCTTTGATAGCATTAACCCGACCAATCATGCCAATCACAAGTGCATCTTGAGCAATATCAAATTTTTCACGAATAGAAGACGCATCCATTGGGTAATAGACAGTATTATCCACACCGTTATAAATCGCTTTCACTTGGCTATCTTTGATAAATGGAGACTGCTTGATATGATTGGCAACCGCTTGAGACACCGTCACAATCTTGTCTGCATATCGTCCCATAAGCATATTGATAAAGTCAGAAATAGCTTTGGGTTTGACGATAATCTCATGAACATGCCAAATCAAAGGTAGCTTGAGTTTGCGTTTCAAATAGATGCCCTCCAAAACAGCCGCTGTATTATTGTGAACCATATCAATATTGTGTTCTTGAGCGTAGAGGGCGATTTGCTTAGCATAGAAATTATAAGAGCGAATATAGTCGACAATGCCTTTGGGATTAAAATACTTCCTTCGTAAAATTGGATAATCCAACACGCTGACCTGAGCCCCAACTTGACGTAAGGCCTCGACTAAAACACCATCATTTGGTAGGATGACGTGAGCTTCAAATTCTTGGCGATCTAATCCTTTGATCAATTCCAGTAAAACCTTATCTGCTCCATACATTTCTGCACCAGCATGCAAGTATAAAATCCGTTTCATTCTTTACCCTTTAAACACTTCTTCATAATCTGACACAATCTTTTCCCATGTGAAAGCTGAGAGGATTCTTTGGCTTGACTTGAAATCCAAGTCAGCTATTGCTGCCTGATCAAATCCTTCTGCTTCCTCAATGACGCGTGCCAACTCGTCTTTTTTCCAATAAATAGCCCCGTCTTCACCAACCTCACGGTTAAAACCAACATCTAGCAACAAATTCAGTTTTGTAGATGCTAGAGCTTCCAGTAGAGAAGGGTTGGTTCCTCCAACCTCATGTCCATGGAAATAGGCAAAGGCATGCTCACGAATATACTTGAGCAACTCTTGGTCATAGACCGTACCGACAAATTTGACCTAGGATCTTTGTCAAAACCAGTATCCTGTAACAACTGATCGTAAAATTTATTCTGCTCGACATTTGTGATGAGGACGAAGTCCTTCTTGGACTTGGACTTGATAAATTCACGAATCATGGTTTCGTAGTTATTTTCAGGAACGAATCGTCCCACCACTAGATAATAGCCATTTTCGCTAACACCTTTTTCCTGATACCAGTTCCGAACCTTGGTATCTTCTGCCTTCAGGCTTGAAGGAGCAGTGTCTGTCCCATAGGCAATATAGGTGGTCTTTGGTTGATACTGTTTATAGTCCACTTGAATATATTGTTCGATATTTTTGCTATCACATACCAATAAATCAGCATGCTTGACCATGAGTTGCTCTGATAATTTCCAGTACTTACGAACTGGCAGGCTCCATTTTGCTCGAAGCCACTCATGCCCATCAGGGTTGACAAGTAAGCTACCACCGATAGCATGAATTTTTTTCTTAAAACCAGCGATAAAAGGACCGATGCGACAAGCTAAAACATAGAAAATCGGATTTTTATCTCCATTTTTCTTTGCAAATTCAATGGCCTTATTCAAAGCAACGACATCATAAGCGATAGCTCTTGCTGGACCAATGTTGGGAACATCGATATTATAACAGGTAGCTCCATTATGTGTGAAAATATCATCAGAAATCCCTGACTTAGCTGAATTTTCACGCATACAAGCTACATAATATTGAATATCTTTATCTTGTTGAAAGGCTGTTAACTTTTCAACAAAAGTTTCAAATCCACCGTACTTAGCTGGGATCCCTTTTGACCCCACGATATAGACCGTTTTCTTCATAATACTCCTATTTTTAGAGCGAAAACACTAGCCTATTTCGCTCCATCTCTTACCAACACAACTTTTATCGTCTTTAGCAATATCTCGAAATCTTTCCAGATAGTCCAACCGTCGATATAGGCAACATCCAATTTTACAACATCATCAAAATTTGTAATTTCACTACGTCCGCTGATTTGCCATAAACCTGTAATTCCTGGTTTAAAACTCAAACGACGCTTTTGCTCTGGCGTGTATTTCTCATACTCATCTACCGTCGGAGGACGAGTACCAACTAAACTCATATCTCCAATCAAAACATTCCAGAATTGTGGTAATTCATCCAGACTGGTCTTACGAATAAATTGACCAATCTTAGTAACACGAGGGTCATTGTCCATCTTGAACATCCCTCCTTGCATCGTATTCTGTTCCATCAACTGTTCTTTGATAGATTCAGCATCAATTCGCATTGAGCGGAATTTATAGAAGGTGAAGTGACGACCATTTCCCAATACGCGTTTGAGAAAAGATAGCTGGACCTCCATCCTTACGAATAATCGGCACCAAAAAGATACTGACAAAACCACATATAACAAGTCCAACAAGTGCACCACAAATATCAATAACTCGTTTAGCAACAACATGACTAAGCTTATAAAAATTCGTTGAGAAGGTGACAACATTCAAACCAGCCATTTCATGAATTTGTTTATTTCGGCCTAAATTTTTATCAAATGCATTTAAATTAACTGTTACATCAATTCCCATTATTTCAAACTGTGAAATAACCGATCCAATGTCATAGTCCTCACTAGGAAGATTTACAAAGACTTCATCCACCACTTCATGTGTTGCATAATTGAGTAGCTGTTCCCTTGGCACAACGATCACCTTGTCATGAGAAAACTCAGGTTTGTCTAAGACACATACAGCAGCCAGTTTCCCTTGGACATCATTTGCGTTCAATAAACGATCCAGCACTTTCTCGGTACGCGATGTCGCTGTGATCAATAGAATCTTTCTACTACCTTTCAAGTTGTGGTTAAAATGTACCCAGTAGCGTTTAATAACAAAACTGAGTAAATAATTTAGTACTCCATACAAGGAAAGCAGATAAATCATTCCACGTCTAGAAATCACAAATTTCTTTTAAGAAAAAACTTGAAAAACTAATTAGCAAGGCATAAAAAATAATATATTTAATCGTTTCAACTAATTCTACAGACTGGCCTCGATTAAAAAAATCCTTACCGTAACCACTAATGTAAAAGGCTGCAAAGTGTAGGAAAAATAGGACAAATACTGTATTTAGAACAATATCAGTTTCTGAAATTGCAATCAGAACATAGGCCAATAAACCAACAAATACACTCTGTATAAAAGCCAGAGTTACGTTATAGAAACCCCTTCCCTCCATACTTAACTCCCTAACTTATTTTTTAATTATTCCCATAGGAGCCATAATTCCCGTAAACTCCATACGATCCATACTTTTCAAGCTGGATATCAAATTTATTTAGAACAACTCCTAAGAATGGTGTTCCTGTTTGTTCTAATTGCTGTTTAGCTCTGTCAACGTCTCTGCGTTTGGTCGTACCAGCTTCTGTTATCAAGATAGAAGCATCACACTTTTGTGCAACAATAGCTGCATCGATAACGATACCTATAGGAGCCGTGTCTACTATAATGTAATCAAAGTACTTACGTAAAGTTTCTATCATGGTCTCAAATTTTGGACTCTGAAGTAATCCTGTAGGATTAGGAGAAATCGATCCTGATTGAATGACAAATAAATTTTCTACATCTGTTTCACATAAGCCGTGTGACAAATCTCTAGTTCCAGAGAGGTAATCCGTCAAACCTGTTATTCTTTCTCTTGATTTAAAAACCCCTGACATTACAGAATTTCTAATATCTGCGTCTACTAGTAGTGTTTTGTAGCCGGCACGAGCAAAGGCCCAAGCGATATTTATTGAGGTAGTTGACTTTCCTTCGCCAGGTCTAACAGATGATACGGCAATCACCTTTAATTTATCACCACTTAACTGAATATTAGTCCGTAAAGCGTTGTAATATTCTTCTGCTTTTTTAACAAATTCTAATCTTTGATATGATAATTCTAACTTTGCCATATTTTCATCCTTACTTTATTTTCTCAAGGTTTGGAATCACTCCTAAAAGAGAGAGATGCATAACTTCTTCAATATCTTCTGGACGTTTCACACGATCATCCAACAATTCAATAATGAGTACAACAACAATAACAAGTCCAGCTCCGGCACCAAATCCTAGAATTGTATTGCGACGAATATTTGGAGATGACGGTGATTGAGCAGGGCGTGCTTCCTCCAACGTCGTAACGTCAGATACACGAGTTACAGCTATAATTTTCTGTGAAGCAACCTCGCGTAGTGCGTTTGCAATTCGGCTAGCCTCTTCCGGCAAACCATCTCGAACAGAAATAGACACGATACGAGTATCTGCAGGAACTGTTACTTGAACTTTTCTAGCAAGAGTCTTGGCATCAATATTTAATTTTTGATCAGCTACCACTTTTTCAAGAACATCTTGAGAAAGGATAATCTCCCGATAGTCCTTAACCAAATAAGAACCCGCTTGGAGATCTTGATTCGTCAGACCTGGTTTATCACCTTGGTTACGATTCACTACGTAGATACGTGTCGTACTTGTAAATTCCGGTTTGATTACAAAGGAACTATAGCCAAAAGCTATCGCCCCTGAGATAATAGCTGCTAGAGCTATAATTAATTTACGTTTCCACAACACTTTTAGCATCTGTACAACATCGATTTCAATTCTATCTTGTTCTTTCATCATATCTCCTAAATAATTTTATCTTCGATTATAATTCTAGGGTTAGTTTCAAAAAGTTCGCGAGCCTTTGTTTCTCCATACTTTTCGCTAACCAGTTCATATGCATCCCTCATGTAAGGCTTTCGGTCATCTAGATTGTGCATATCACTAGCCACCATATGTACCAAATCTCTTTCCAAGAAATACCTGGCTCTTTTCTTCATAAATTTATAGGTGTCACCAAAAAGTTTTGGCTTCAGAACACTGGAAGAATTAATCTGAGTATAGCATCCCATATTAATCAATTCCCTAACTTTTTTTTCATCGTTTTCCAAGGAATGATAACGCTCAATATGGGCGATCACAGGTGTTATTCCAAGCATCAACACTTTAGACAAGGCATTGTGAATCTCCCGATAAGGAGTATTCATACTAAATTCAATCAAGGCATAGCGAGTGCCATTCAATCTAGGAATAATTTGATTCTCTAATTTATCTAAAATATCACTCGTGTAATAGATCTCAGCCCCGTACAATATTGTTAAGTCGGGGGCAATTTCTTTTGCCAATTCTTGAACAATTTTGAAATTCGCAGCAATCTTATCTTCCGGTGTCTCAAACATCCCTTTTCTGCGATGAGAGGTTGAAACAATGGTTCGAACTCCTTGGTCATATGCTTCTGCTAGTAGAACTCGACTATCATCTCTACTTTTAGGTCCGTCATCAACATCAAACTATATGCGAATGGATATCAATCATTTTATTTTCCTTCCATGACATCTTTAATGGCAGCCTTGACTGTCTCCAGACTGGTTTGGTCTACTTCTAACATGTAGAGATTGCTATCTGGCATTGCGTAGGATGGCAATCCCATACGTCCAGTACCATTCAAATCTTGAGACATTACAGTATACTTCCCACCACTTGCAAGTTGAGTATTAACTAGACCCACCATCGTTTCAGGTGGCATATTGGTTTGGACCGAATCCTGCAAACCTTGAATAATGCCGTCATAATTCTTCAAAACTTCTGCTGAAGTCAGTTTTTGAATGATGGCAGCAATTACTTTTTGTTGGTTCCGTCCACGATCTCCATCACCATTCGCTAAAGAATAACGTTCGCGAACAAACCCTAAGGCCTGCTCTGAATCCAGATGGACATTACCAACAGGGAAATGATACTTGCCATGAAGCGAAGTAAATTCTTGATCATTATAGACATCTACTCCTCCAAGAAGATCAATTAATTTCAAGAAAGAGGTGAAGTTCAGACGGGCATAATAATTTAAATCAATATCGTATAGATTTTCTAAGGTATGAATCGATGCATCTACGCCATATATCCCAGCATGGGTAAGTTTGTCATTTTGGTTATTTCCGCCATCAGCGATCGGCACATAAGCATCACGAGGAGTTGTCGTCAAGAGAATCTTCTTGGTCTCTTGATTAACCGTCATGATAATATTGACATCTGAACGAGATACCGAACTAATGGGTCCGTAAGTATCAATCCCACTAATATAGACATTGAAGGTATTATTGCTAGATACCTTAGGCGCTTCAACCGCCTTAGTTAAATCCTTAGTGTAAATTTTTTTAATCTTCTTAGCATAATCAGGGTATTCCTGTTCAATTAAATTTCAAATACACTATTTAAGACAATTGCTTTGGCATCCCCAGACAACAAACTCTTGTAGGCCGCTAAATAAGAAGAACTCTCTTCCACCGTCAAGTCTTTATTTTGAGTTGATTTAATATCCTCTAGGAGTTTTTGGATGTTTTCCGCATCTGTCTTTGTTGGAGCAGTCAAGCTAGAAAGTTGCGACACATTGCCAATCTCACTATCTGCTAATACAGCCACACTGATAGAATAACTTGAATAATTAGACGTCGCATTAAATTGATTAGCTAGACCAACAAATTGTTGGACCCCAATAAGAGCGAATGCACTTAATAAGACAGAAGTTAGGAGCACTAACAAGGTAAAGATTCTGGCTTTATTTTTTAGGATTAACAATAGAGCCAAAATGGCAACAAATAAAAGAGCACCAGCCAGAATTAGATTGAGATTACTAACCGCTAGAATATGATAGCGAAAAACTAGGAATAGGAAATAACAGGCAAGAATAAGATAGATGACCAATAAAATGGTATTTAAGCTCTGCCAAATTTTATTAGAATTACTTTTATTTGAACGTTTACTCATACTACACCTCAACTAAACATTTTCCCTTCATTATATCATAACTTACCCTTTAAAGCCATTGATATCTTTGATATGGTAACATTTTCATTTATATATATTTTATCAAAGGCTATAAACTTTAAAGTTCTTTATTTTTTATTTCTAAATAACAAGTATACTAAAAAGAGAGCTTTGACAGCTCTCTTTCATCTTATTTCACATGTTTTTCAAGTTCTTTTTGAGTCTTTTCGACTGAATTTTTGCGCTCTTGTTCCCATTTGGCTTTAGCTTCGTCAAACTGGGCAATGGTAACCACATCTTTCTGCAGTCTCATGTATTTGTAGTTGCTTCCAGTTCCTTTGATCCCAACAAGTGAGTATGCTCGTGTAAATGGTGTCACACGGGTCACTGAAGCTCCACCACCATCTGAATTCACTGGGATAAGAAGCGAACTATCAATCAACCACGCTTGTGCATCTGCATAATTTTCATAACGTTTTGCTACATCTGAGCTTTCTGCATCTGCCGCTTTCAATTTCTGAGTATATTGATCCATTCCAAGACTTGTAATCTTGTCAGCATCCTTACTTGAATCAAGCCCCAAAATCTTAAGATAGAAACCATCTTCTGCGTTGAAAGGATTGAGGTAAGTCGATGGATCTTGGTAGTCTGGTGACCATCCATCCAAGTTCAAATCATAGTCATGGTCAGCTGGTGTCGGTGCTTGGAAAGTCGCATTGGCATAATCTTCAGTTGAAACTAAAACTACATCAATGACTACATTTTTCAACTCCAAGAGTAGATTCCACAGATTGTTTGAGTGAATAAAGCTTAGGAAGCAAGGTTTTGTTGACCTGATCAACTGGCAAGTCTAAATGAATCAGGGAAGGTTACGCCTTGAGCCTCTAGTTCTTTTTTTAGCTTCTGCAAATTGAGCTTGCGCTTTTTTTCTTTGTTGAAGTAACCATCTTGGGCGTCTTCAAGATTCATATTAGTCCATTCTGTGCCGTAATTCACCAACTTAGAGGCAACTGTCTCACCAAAAGTTTTATCTCCTACTTGTACAAAAGTTGGTGGTACAAGGGTATTACGAAGAGTGTTTTTAGCAGCATCTTCTCCATTAGACTGAGCTGAGTAAGACGTACGGTCAAGAGCAAAGTTGATAGCTTGACGGAAGTTTTTATTTAAAACAGCAGCCTGAGTCGCTTGTTTTTGTTCATCACTGGTCTTAGCTGTAAAATTATAAGACTGACGATTGACGTTAAAGTTATAGTACCAAGAAGTTGCACCTTGCAAGCTGTAGACGATATTGTCCTTGTATTTCTCCTTGGTCTTAGCAAAGTTTGAACTATTTGGGTAGACACCCGCAGACGAGTAGGCTCCACTCTCAAAGTTACGAATGGTCATATCTTGGTCAGAGCCGTCAACATAGGCCAACTTGACTCTTTCAATCGTCACTTTTTCTTGATCATAGTAATGAGGGTTTTTCATATACTCAAGTGATGATTTAGATGTAAATTCTTTTAACAAATACGGACCACTGTATAGAATACTGTCTGGTTTTAATTCTCCAAATTCTTTGTCTTTAGTAGTTAGGAATTCTTCATTGACTGGGAAGAGGATGCTATTGGTCGTTTTCGAATTCCAGAAACTCTCTGGACGTGTCAAGGTGTATTGGACTGTATAGTCATCTAAGGCTTTGACACCAACATTTGAAAAGTCTGAGTTTACTCCTGTCACATAATCATTCAAGCCTTTGATCGAGTTTTGAATCAAATCCAGCGCCTGACTCTTATTATCAGCAGCGTATTTGATACCAGTCACAAAGTCTTGAGCTTTGATAGGCGCATATTCCTCCCCATCAGCAGTGAACCACTTAGCATCTTGGCGGAGTTTATATGTATAGATCAAACCATCCTTTGAGACACTCCAATCCTCTGCAAGAGCAGGAACCAGATTCCCATAGCTGTCATTTTCCAAAAGACCATCTACCAAGTTGGTGATAACATTGGTATTGTCACCAGAATAATCCAAAAGGTAATTAAAAGTAGTTGGATCAGCACCAAATGTCGATGAGTAGGTCTTATCGTCCGACACAGACTGACCACAAGCCGCCAACAATACAGTAGTAGCAAGAGTCAAACCCGCTCCCAACAAGAGTTTTTAAGTCTCATGATTCATCTTCTCCTTTTATGTTAGATTTTATAACATGTAATTATTTTATCAAATTTTGCCTAAAAAGTAAAGTTATTTAATTTTTTCAAGCCTAGAAGGTTACGATTTCTCTCCAGAAATAAAAACAAAGAACTCCCGTCTTTCAGACAGGAATTCTCTGTTAATATATTTTATGAAGGCTATTTAATGTGGTTCGCTAACTCTTTTTGGTATTTAGCATTTGTTTCAATTTTCTCTTTTTGCCATTTCTTGAAGGCTTCTTCGTATTCTTTAGTGGTTACAATATCATTTTGCAATTCCAAACCTTTGAATACAAATGGATCACCCTTAATTCCGACTTGAGAGTAGGCTTTTGTAAATGGCACTGTACGACTCACAGTCGGAGAACCACCTGAAGAAGCAACAGGAATGAGGAGTGAGCTATCAGATACCCAAGCTTGTGCTTTAGCATATTTTTCATAGCGTTTATTAAGGTCTGTTGTTTCAGCCGCCGCGTCATCCAAGAGTTTCTTGTACTCATCAAGTCCAACTTGAGCCATGACTTCTGGATCTTTTCCTTTTGTGATACCCAAGTGTTTAAGGGCAGAACCCTTCTTAACATCCAAGATATTTAGGTAGGTAGCCGGATCCTGATAGTCTGGACCCCAACCTGTTCCATTCAGATCATAGTCTTTTTGAGATGGCACCTTAGCTTGAGAAGTGATACTCAACTTTTCATTATCCGTCATTTGAAGGACATCGATAATGACGTTTTCAGTACCAAGTGTTGACTCTATAGATTGCTTGAGGGAATTAGTTTGTTGAACAGCAATGACATCTGTCTGTTCAACTGGAATATCCAAGCGGATTGGGAAGGTTACACCCTTGGCTTGCAATTCTGCCTTGGCTTTTTCAAATACCGCCTTGGCTTTTTCTGGATTGTAGATAGTATCCTTGCCATCTGTAAGAGCTACGTCTTTCCACTGATCCCCATAAGAAACGAGTTCAGCCTGCGCTAATTCTCCAAAGGTCTTTTCACCTACTTGAACATAGTCATGAGGTACTAGACTGTTACGGATGATTTTGTCCGCTCCTTCTTCACCATTCAACTGAGCAGTGTAAGAGTGACGATCAAGTGCGAAGTTAATAGCCTGACGGAAGTTCTTGTTGAGAAGTGCCTCTTTGGTAGAAGTTTTCTGAGCTTCATCAGTCTTGGCTGTTTTATTGTATGATTGACGATTGACGTTAACTGTCAAGTAGTAACTTGTCGCTTCTTGCGGACTATAGACGATTTTATCGCCGTATTCTTGCTTGGTTGACTCAAAGTTCGAACTTGTCGGGAAAAGACGGGCCGTTGTATAGGCACCCTGGGTAAAACTACGAATCAAGGATTCTTGGTCAGAACCATCGTAGAAAGTCAATTTGACATGGTCAATCTTAACATTATCCTTGTCCCAATAATTTGGATTCTTTTCGTATTCAATAACTGATTTTGAAGTTAAATTCTTCAAAAAGTATGGACCGTTGTAAAGAATGCTTGATGGTGTTGGAGTTCCATAGTTGTCGCCTTGAGACTTCAAGAATTCTTCGTTGACTGGGAGCATAGTCGCTGTCGTCACTTTAGAATTCCAAAAACTCTCCGGCTTATTCAAAGTGTATTGAACTGTATAGTCGTCTAGAGCCTTAACACCTACTGTAGAAAAGTCATTATTTTCACCGCCGACATACTCTGCCAATCCTTTGATAGAGTCTTGGAGAAGAGTTAAACCATCAGATTTTCCATCCGCTGCATGTTTCAAACCAGTGACAAAGTCTTGGGCTTTGACTTCGGCATATTCTTCCCCTTCAGAAGTATACCATTTGACACCCTTACGAAGTTTGTAGGTATAAGTCAAACCATCTTGTGAAACCGACCAATCTTCGGCTAGGGATGGAATCAAATTCCCGTACTTATCATTTTCCAAGAGTCCATCTACAACGTTAGCAATGACGTCAGAAGTTGAACTCTTACTGGTAACACTATAGTCCAAAGATGCTGGATCCATGGCATAAACATATGAAAATGTTGTTGGAGCATCTGCTTTTTTCTCAGCTTTGCTACATGCTGCCAAAAGAAGAGCTGCACTCATCGTAATCCCAGCTACTGCGAGCCATTTTTTCGATTTCATTGGTATTCTCCTTTAAAATGCTATTTTACCCATTATACCCTATTTTTTTATAAAAGCAAGGTTTTACAGGTTATTTTTTAGAAAATTCAAACAAATATTTTTTAAAGATATTTCTACACTTATTTTAGAAAAGAGAGTGGGACAGAAATCGGTAATTCGTTAGAATTAGATTTCGTTGTCCCACCTCCGCACAGTTGAGTAGAGCTGTAAAAGCTGATGAAAGCAGCGTAGTAGAGCCCACTCAACCACTGCGTCTTGCTCGGTAATCCAAAGACAATTGAGAGGCTGGCACTTTTGTCCCAGCCTCTTTTAGGTTTATTTGGCTAATTCCACACAGAAGGCATCCCAAGGATGTAATGTAATCTGACCTAGTTGCTCTGGAAGATTAGTATTAGCAACCAAGACAGACTTGATGCTCTCATTCAGTTGGAAATCCTGCTCTTGATCTGAAAGATTAACCACTACTAAGAAACGACGGGTGCCATCCTTACGGATATAAGCGAAGACCTTTTCAACTGTTTCTAGTAATTCAAAGTCAGCTTGAACCAACCAGCTGTTTTCCTTACGAATCTGAATTAATTTTTGATAAGTATAGAAAATAGAATCTGGGTTTGTCAGTGCTTCCTGAACGTTGATTGCTTCGTAGTTTGGATTAACAGCCAACCAAGGTTGTCCGTCTGAGAAACCAGCATTTTTTGTCTCATCCCACTGCATTGGAGTACGCGCATTGTCACGTCCAATCACACGAATGCTGTCCATGATTACTTCCATTGGGACACCTTTTTCAAGAGCCTCACGCGCATAGTTGAGGGATTCAATATCTTCTACTTGATCCAGCGTTTCAAATGGGAAATTGGTCATCCCAATCTCTTCTCCCTGATAGATATAAGGAGTCCCTCTCATCAAATGAAGCAAAATCGCAAAAGCCTTGGCAGATTTTTCGCGGTATTCTCGGTCATTTCCCCAGATAGAGACGATTCGTGGAAGATCATGGTTATTCCAGAAAAGGGAATTCCAGCCATCCTCAACTCCTAATTCTGTCTGCCACTTGTTGAAAATCTCTTTTAATTTCCCTACATTTAGCTCTTTTTGGTACTGCCACTTAGGTTGTCCTTCCTGATACTGAAGACATATATGTTCAAACTGGAAGACCATAGACAACTCTTGACCTTCTGGATTCGAATATTTCTTGGCCTCTTCTGGATTTGCTCCCCAAGTCTCCCCTACTGTCAAAAGGTCTTGCCGCCGAAAGTAGCCTGATTCATTTCCTTGAGGTAAGGATGAAGCATGGGACCATTGTTGACAACCTTCTGGTCAGGTATCTTCCCAATCATGTCAATAACGTCCATACGGAATCCACCAATCCCTTTATCAATCCAGAAATTCATCATCTCATAGATTTTATGGCGGAGCTCTTCGTTTTCCCAGTTGAGGTCTGGTTGTTTCTTACTGAAAAAATGTAGATAGTATTGACCAGATTTTTCATCATATTCCCACGCAGAACCACTAAAAGTAGAGGTTAAATCATTGGGTTCATCACGCCAGATATAGTAGTCTCGCTCAGGACTATCAGGATTTTCACAAGCTTCGATAAACCAAGCATGCTCATCGGATGTATGATTGACCACCAAGTCCATGATGACACGAATATCACTCTTCTTAGCTTCAGCAATGAGCTCGTCCATGTCTTCCATGGTTCCAAAGATAGAAGCTATGTCTTGATAATTGGCAATATCATAACCATTGTCATCCATAGGGCTATCATAAACTGGTGAAAGCCAAATTGCCGTAATTCCCAGCTTAGCTAGATAGTCTAACTTGCTAGTAATTCCAGGTAAATCACCAATCCCATCTCCATTACTATCCTTGAAACTTTTTGGATAAACTTGATAAACAACTGCATTATGCCACCATTTTTCTTGCATCTTCTTACCTCTTTAATTCTATTCTAACTTCCATAATAGACTTTTTCCTTAGATAATGCAAACGTTTACCTAAACTTTTTTTCTTCTTTCGCTACTCCTTGGTTTCTTATCTGTTATTTTTTTTATATAATAGAGGTCAGAGGTAAAAAAATGAAAAAACAAGCTTTTAGTTCTGAAAAATATCTAAATTTACAACGTGACCATATTTTGGAGCGTATCAATCAATTTGATGGTAAGCTCTATCTAGAGTTTGGTGGCAAAATGCTAGAAGATTTCCACGCTGCCCGCGTCCTTCCTGGTTATGAACCAGATAATAAATCAAACTCTTACAAGAATTAAAGGAGCAAGTAGAGGTTGTTATTGCTATCAATGCTAGCAATATTGAACACTCAAAGGCTCGTGGAGATTTGGGAATTTCTTATGACCAAGAGGTTTTTCGTTTGATTGATAAATTCAATGAACTTGGTATCTTTGTAGGTTCGGTGGTTATCACTCAATATGCAGGCCAACCCGCAGCTGACGCCTTCCGTAGTCAGTTAGAAAAACATGGTATTGACTCCTATCTTCACTACCCAATCAAAGGCTATCCGACAGATATGGATCACATCATCTCCCCAGAGGGCATGGGCAAAAACGACTATATCAAAACTAGCCGTAATTTGATTGTCGTGACAGCTCCTGGGCCTGGTTCAGGGAAGTTGGCAACTTGTATGTCTAACATGTACCACGACCAGCTCAATGGTATCAAGTCTGGCTATGCTAAGTTTGAAACCTTCCCAGTTTGGAATCTCCCACTTCATCATCCAGTCAACTTGGCTTATGAAGCTGCTACAGCAGACCTAGATGATGTCAACATGATTGACCCCTTCCATCTCCAAACTTATGGAGAAACCACAGTCAACTACAACCGTGACATCGAAATTTTCCCTGTCCTCAAACGCATGTTGGAACGTATCTTAGGGAAGTCTCCTTATGCATCTCCAACGGACATGGGTGTTAATATGGTTGGTTTTGCTATCATTGATAACGATGCGGCCATCGAAGCATCCAAACAAGAAATTATCCGTCGCTACTACCAGACAGTCCTTGACTTCAAGGCTGAAAAGGTTGGAGAAACTGCAGTTAAGAAGATTCAACTTCTTATGAATGACCTAGGAATTACACCAGCTGATCGTACAGTTGCCGTTGTTGCTCGCCAAAAGGCAGAGGAAACAGGTGGTTCAGCTTTGGCACTTGAACTACCATCAGGAGAGATTGTTACAGGTAAAAACTCCGAACTCTTTGGCCCAACCGCTGCTGTCTTGATTAATGCTATCAAGAAATTAGCCAATATCGATAAGGAAACTAAATTGATTGAACCAGAAGTGGTCAAACCAATTCAAGGCTTAAAAATCAACCACTTAGGCAGTCGAAATCCTCGTCTGCATTCAAATGAAATTCTTATCGCTCTTGCCATTACAGCCATGGAAAATCCAGATGCTGACCGTGCAATGAAAGAACTTGGAAACCTCAAAGGCAGTGAAGCACATTCGACTATTATCTTAACGGATGAAGACAAAAACGTCCTCCGTAAATTGGGCATTAACGTTACCTTCGACCCATATTACCAGTACGATCGTTTATATCGAAAATAGAGTCGAAAGTCCTTCTTTTCAAGTTTTAATCTCTAAAGGCTAGGTTTTAATATCTAGCCTTTTTAGAATATTTCGCCTAGAAACAAGTACTTTTAAGTTAAATTTAGTTTTATTTTTTTGATATTCTCGTGATATAATAAGAAAAATCGCAAATAATATTTATACAAAACTCAATTTATTACAGGAGTTTATTTCTATGAGAGAATTACTGACTCAGAAAGAACAAAGACAATTAGACATTTTGGAATACCTATTCGAAAATCCAAACTGGATTCATCTCGATGAGCTATCCAAAATTATTGGTTACAATGCCCGTATTATTAAGAATGACATAAAAGAAATACGCCATATTTCTCCTGATTTCCTCATCCAATATTCCACAGCTGGAATTATGTTAGTGAATGAAAAAAATATTGGTATAGAGCAAATTTATCGATATTTTTTACAAACATCTGATTATTTCAATATTTTAAAAGCATTTTTCTTCCTAGAAGAACCCTTTACTTACGAACACTTGTTGCAATCATTGGATATTTCGCTGCCTTCCCTAAGAAAAAAAGTAGCAGAGATTAATAGAATTCTTCATGGAAATTATAGATTTAAATTAAAAGTGACACCCACTTCAATCATTGGAGACGAAAAAGATATTCGCTTTTTCTTTTCTCAATATTTCCACGAAACATACGGCTTCTTTCATTGGCCTTTTCAAATTTCAAGGAAGAGGATTTAGAAAATCTTATTTCTTTCTTTTTGGACTTAACAAAATTTCCGGCCAAATATCAGAATCTTTATCAAATTAAAATGCAAACTGCTGTCGCTCTGCATCGTATAAAAACCGGCCATAGCAGTAATTCAACAGCAAACTCCATAGGTAAACACCGGATCTACAATCAACTCAATAATTTTAAAGATCAATTAAAAGACCTATCTCTAAACTTTGGACTTGAATTATCTCCAATAAATATTGAAGAAATTTTTGACTCCTACACACAAACAGAATTTTTCTTCACAATAGAAGAATTTCTTGAAGCTAGAAAAACCAGTAAAAAGATTGATCGTTCCTACCATACCGCTCGAGATGTTCTCGACAATCTAACTAGACAATTCGAGATACAATTTTCAAATACTGATGAGTTAATTTGGCATCTACACAACACTGCTTTACTGGAACGAAGAGAAATCAACTCTGAATCCATTATTTCACATAATAAATCTTATACCCTTACGAAAATTCAAAAGTTCTTCCCTAATTTTTATGAGGCAACTGTCATTGAAATGATGAGATATAAGAATAGTTTAAAACAAAAAGAAAAATCACGTAATGTGGTTCATCTCGTCTATACGTTTTTTACTCACGCCGAAGGACTCATCAATCAACTATTTGAACGAAAAAAGAGAATCAAAGTGCTGGTTTTAAGTGAATACGACCTTGCTCATCCTCGTTTTCTAATTTCTCTTTATCAATTTCATACATCTAATAATATCCAGTATGAAACATGGGATAAACTAACTTTAGACGTTAACGAAATTAAAGAAACAGATTACGATGCCATTATAACAAATTTCGATATCAATGGTGTAGACAATAAAAGAATTATCAATATTAGTCGAATGCCTGTTTTGCAAGTTGTTAATGAACTAAATAAAATCTCAATCCAAGATTTATAGTTATAAAAACCTCCTAGAAAAATGTACTGCACCCCAAAAGTTAGACAGAAAAATCTAACTTTTGGGGTGTTTTATAATGAAATTAACTTATGAAGATAAAGTTCAAATATATGAACTGAAAAAGCAAGGAGAAAGCATTAAGCAACTTTCAAATAAATTTGGTGTGAATGTTTTTGGTCTAAAATACATGCTACGATTGTCTGACCGTTATGGAATAGAGATTGTTAAAAAGGGGAAGAATCGTTACTATTCTCCTGAATTAAAACAAGAAATGATTGATAAAGTTCTGCTGGATGGTTGTTCGCAAAGAAGTGTATCTTTGGATTATGCTTTGCCCGATCCTTCATTGTTAAAGAAATGGATAGCACAATATAAGAAAAACGGGTATACTATTGTTGAGAAAACAAGAGGGAGAACGCCTAAAATGGGACGTAAACCAAAGAAGAAACCCGAAGAGATGACAAAGCTAGAGCGACTTCAGGAAGAATTAGAATATTTAAGAGCGGAGAATGCTATTCTAAAAAAGTTGAGAGAACTCCGATTGAGGGACGAAGAGAAGCAAGAAGAAAAACGGAAATTGTCCAAGGATTGGTAACAGAGTTTGCCTTAGAGATTCTTCTAAAGATTATTAAGCTAGCTCGTTCAACCTATTATTACCAATTAAAGCAACTAGATAAAAGCGATAAAAATCATGATATTAAAGCTGAAATTCAAGCTATTTTTACTGAGCATAAAGGAAATTATGGTTATCGCCGAGTAACACTCGAATTAAGGAATCGTGGTCATGCAGTCAATCACAAAAGGGTCCAGCGTCTAATGAAAGTTCTTAGTTTAACAGCTCGTATTCATCGTAAACGTAAGTATTATTCATATCAAGGAGAAGTTGGCAAAAAAGCAGATAATCTTATTCAACGCAAATTTGAAGCAGCTAAACCAATGGAAAAGTGCTATACTGACGTGACAGAGTTTGCCATTCCAGCAAGCACTCAAAAGCTTTACTTATCGCCTGTTTTAGATGGCTTTAACAGCGAAATCATCGCTTACAATCTGGCTACATCGCCGAACTTAGAACAAGTGAAGGCTATGTTAGACCAAGCTTTCGATGAGGAACATTACGAGAATACCATTCTTCATAGTGATCAAGGATGGCAATATCAACACGATTTTTATCACAGGTTTTTAAAGAGTAAAGGAATCCAGCCATCTATGTCGCGTAAGGGAAATAGTCCAGATAACGGCATGATGGAGTCCTTCTTTGGTATCCTAAAATCTGAGATGTTTTATGGTAATGAGAAGTCGTTTCAGTCACTTGAGCAATTGGAACAAGCTATTGTAGACTATATTGATTACTACAACAACAAACGGATTAAGGTAAAACTAAAAGGACTTAGCCCTGTGCAATACAGAACTAAATCCTTTGGATAAATTAATTGTCTAACTTTTTGGGGTCAGTACAAAATCTAGGAGGTTTTTATGAATCTCTGTTTTTCTAAAAAATCATGAGCCAATCACATCATTCAAAATCAAGTGTTTGATTCTTAACCACAAGCTTGGTATGAGCTGTTATATATTGTCGGTCAAGGGTTTTCGTAATTTCCCCTTCCTCATTTATAACATGCCAAGCTCCATCTTTATGAACAACCATAGCAACTTCTTGTTTGTTTTTATCTTCATTCTTAACAGCCAAGGCATAGGCGTCATCGACCCCTTCTAGCAAGAGTTCTTTGTTGCTACTGAGTGTCAGTAGATAATAGGCTCCATCTCGAACACCAATATCGTATTGTTGATTCACAAATATGGTTTTGTCGTAGCTAGGTCTTGGTTCAGAAGTTCCTGATCCATTTCCAAGGATATCCTTAAAAGTATCCTTTCGCTTTTCTGCCTCAGCCTGTTCTTGAGATTTGATAAATTCCTGAACTGCAGCAATCTTTTCACTCTCTTGTTTCTTTGAAGCTCTCATTTGATGAATGATGACAGTTCGAATCAAAAACGAACTTGCAAACAAGAGTCCTATGATAGATGAAACTTTCCCCTTTTTCATTTCCGCTCCAATCTCCTTATACTTCACTATTAACTACTTTTCTATAGTATAACAAGATTTTTATAGGTTGACAAGAAATGTTGGAATTTAGTAAGAGGATTTCCTTATTCTACCGTTACAGACTTAGCAAGGTTACGTGGTTTATCCACGTCGAGTCCACGGTGAAGGGTTGCAAAGTAAGCGACTAGTTGCGTTGGTACGATCATTGAGATTGGCGAGAGGTAAGGGTGTACGGTTGTAAGAACGATATCGTCTGTATCTTTGGCAACATTTCTTCTGCGATGGTGAGGACTTTAGCGCCACGGGCAGCTACTTCTTGGATATTTCCACGAGTGTGGTTAGCAAGAACTGGGTCTGACAAGAGAGCTAAAACTGGTGTTCCATCTTCAATCAAGGCAATGGTTCCGTGTTTGAGTTCTCCTGCCGCAAAACCTTCACATTGAATGTAAGAAATCTCTTTGAGTTTGAGACTGGCTTCCATGGCTACATAGTAATCTTGACCACGTCCGATGTAAAAGGCATTGCGTGTTGTTTCAAGAAGTTCACGAACCTTACTATCAATTAATTCTTTTTCTGAAAGGGTTGATTCGATAGACTGAGCTACGATAGACAACTCGTGAACCAGGTCAAAAGCTTGAGCTTTAGCATTCCCATTTGCTTCACCAACCGCTTTTGCAAGAAAGGCAAGGACTGCGATTTGCGCAGTATATGCCTTGGTTGATGCTACGGCAATTTCAGGTCCTGCATGAAGCAACATGGTATGGTTGGCTTCACGAGAAAGAGTTGAACCTGGAACATTTGTAACAGTCAAGCTTGGAATACCCATTTCATTGGCCTTGACCAAAACCTGACGGCTATCAGCCGTTTCGCCAGACTGACTAATAAAGATGAAAAGTGGTTTCTTGCTGAGAAGAGGCATCCCATAGCCCCACTCAGATGAAATACCGAGTTCAACTGGCGTATCTGTCAATTCTTCCAACATCTTCTTAGAAGCAAACCCTGCGTGGTAAGAAGTTCCAGCTGCAAGGATGTAGATGCGGTCTGCCTCTTGAACAGCCTTGATGATAGCTGGGTCTACCACTACTTGACCAGCCTCATCTGTATAGGCTTGGATCAACTTACGCATCACCGTTGGTTGCTCATCGATTTCCTTGAGCATGTAGTAAGGATAAGTTCCCTTACCGATATCTGACAAGTCAAGTTCAGCAGTGTAGCTAGCACGCTCACGACGATTTCCATCATAGTCTTGAACTTCAACGCTATCCGCCTTGACGATCACCAACTCTTGGTCATGGATTTCCATGTATTGGTTGGTCTCACGAATCATAGCCATAGCATCTGAGCAGACCATGTTATAGTCTTCACCAAGACCAATCAAAAGTGGTGATTTGTTCTTAGCGACATAGATGACATCTGGATTTTCAGAGTCAATCAAGGCAAAGGCATAAGAACCACGGATGATGTGAAGAGCTTTTTTGAAGGCTTCAAGAACTGACAAACCATCCTCTTCCGCAAATTTTCCAATCAAGTGAACAGCGATTTCTGTATCTGTTTGTCCCTTGAAATGATGACCTACAAGGTATTCTTCCTTGATTTCAAGATAGTTTTCGATCACCCCATTGTGGACCAAGACAAAACGTCCTGTCTCAGAGCGATGTGGGTGAGCGTTATCTTCTGTTGGTTTCCCATGAGTGGCCCAACGAGTATGTCCGATACCAGTTGTTCCCTCAACCCCAACTGTCTTGGCAGACAATTCTGCGATACGACCAACTGCTTTCACCAAATGGCTTTCAGCGCCACCTAGGACAAAAATTCCAGCCGAATCATAACCACGGTATTCGAGTTTTTCAAGTCCTTGAATCAAAATATCAGTTGCATTTGTGTTTCCAACAACACCAACAATTCCACACATAGTATATACGACACAGGCAAGCTGTGCTTTCTCCTTATCGAAAATTGGTATAGTCTGATTTTCTGTTTTTAGAATCAGTGAAAACAGTATATAATTGTTTCTTTCACTTGTCAAGAATAAAAATTGGTATAGTTCAATTGCTTATGTAAAATAACTATCTATTTTAGGAGATTTAGGATATATTCCCTATTTTCGAAAATAAAAGACATTTAAGAGATTACTCTTGTACGGCTGGAAATTATAGTTATTTGCAGTGTTATTATTGCAACAAATATATCTAAGATAAGAATTTTTACTAATGATTTCGCCCCAGCCCAAGATAGGTATAGGTTCGAGTACCTGGACAGTCTTTTTCAATCCTCACCCTAAAATAAAACCGATATTCCCTTCCATCCTTGGCATTTTCCTTGTTCAAAACAAAGTAGTTCTTTTGATTGATAGCCATGGTTCGCAGAATGTCATCAATCAGAAAAGTCAGAGGTACATTCATGGCAGAGTATTTTTGGAAATCTTCCTCAAAACGAATGTAGTCATCTGAAAAATAATCCATCTGCAATTTGTTTTCATATAACTCTTTTCTAGTCATCAACTTCCTCCTGACAAAGTTGGATTGTGAGAATATCATCTACCCTTATTAATCGATAGCCTTCATCGGTTCTAACCGAGATTTCTTGAGGAGATAATTCTCTTACTTCACCCAATATCGTGCTTTTATGATTTTTCTCCTTGACCATAAAAGAGCCTTTTAGTCGTCCAACGTAGAGCTGGGAAAGTAGCAACAACTTCTCGACTGGATTCAAATCTGTCGATACATCGACACGATTTTTTTCTGCACTGAGTGAACTGGTATGCTCCGATAGAAAAAAGCCCATCCACTTCTGCATGCCTGGATCTTGATAGTCCCTCGCGGATTGGAAGGGCAAATAAGAGCGATCAATCATTTTAATCCATCTAATCCTCCAGCAGAGTGCCCTCCGATGAGCTTGCTTCTAGCAATACTTCTCGATGCGTCCTCTAAAGCAGTCGCCTTCAAGAGAGAAGTAAAGCCAAATTGTTCTCGAATGGAATCAATGGCAGTCTGGAGCCTTTCTTCTTTTTCTAGCTTGTCAACCTCATCAAAAAGGGAAATCAACGCAAAGGATTCATCCACAAATCCTGAATAACTAACGGCAACACTTCTGACGGCTCCAGAAATATATTTGCTATGGAATAATTTCAGTACATAGCTGACCAAAAGACTAGTATTATTGGTCGGCTCCACCTTCATCTGGGTATGGATGGAGCGTTTTTGTTCCTGCTTAGAAAAACCAAGATGAATAGACACCACTGTCGTCTTCTTCCTGGCCCGTCGAAGCCTGATAGCCACCTGCTCAGCCATCTCTCGAAGGATAATTTCGATGTCTCGCTGCTTGACATAATCTCTCGGTAAAATTTGTGAATTGCCTAAGCCGTGAGATTTGGCTTTATAGGGTTTATGAACATTACTCTCATCAATCCCATTGGCATGAAACCACAAGCGAAGTCCAGCTTGGCCAAGTTCCTTCTTCAGGAAATCCGGATTGCTATTGGCTAATTCCTTAATCGAATAGATTTCCAAGCTATTCAAGCGCTTCTCCATCCGATGCCCAATCCCCCAAAAGTCAGTCATCTTTGGAAATGGACCCAGACCTTATCTTCCACATCCTGGTAAGACCAGTTGGCCCGCATGGTCGGTGTGTGCTTTGGCTTCATTATCCAAGGCCAACTTAGCAAGCAGAGGATTGGCATTCGACATACCGACTGTCGAGTAAATCCCCGTCTGCCGCCAGATATCCCTCTGGATACGAGCCGAAAGCATATCTCAGCTTATCTCTGCGAGAAATCTGCTGGTCTGGGACAAAATAATTAAGCGAACTGGTTAGATCAATAAAGCCTTCATCAATTGAATAAGGATAAATATCATCTGGACTGCCATAATTCTGGAAAATTCGCTGAATTTCCATGTTGACCGCGATATACTTATCCATCCGAGGAGGGACAATGACGGTCACCCGAGCCCAATCTTCGATAAATCTCACATAGGCTGAGTCTGTCCGTAAGCCTTGTTTTTTGGCATTGTAGTAGGAAAATTTACGCGTCTTTGATATCAAAGGGCAGGTCATAGGCACGGCCTACATTTGCTTTCCCAAAGACCTTTTTAAACATAGGCGAGGAGGCAAGAATAAGCCCAACAGAATTATCCGCCCGACTCATAACACAAAGGGAGGTTTTGAGAGGATGGAGTCCTCTTTCCACACACTCAACACTGGCATAAAAGGACTTCATATCGACAAAGGCAATATCACTTTTGGGCTCTCTGGAATAATCAAAGTAGCCCATAGGCTATCCCTCCATAGGCACAAAATTGCCCACGATAATGCCTACAATCCGCGGATCTTCCTCATAAGAAATGTGAATATCCTTGTATTTAGGATTGATGGAAACCAGACGCAAACCATCCTCTTCTCGATAGACCCGTTTGATATAGGTCTGGTTATTGCAAACCACTGCATAGACAGCACCGTCATAATCAAATCCAGTCTCTCGAATTAGAGCCACGGAACCATTTTGATATTTGGGTTCCATGGAATCTCCTGATACCCAGGAAGCAAAATCGTGAGCCAGTTCTTCATTGAAATAAACCGTATCGAAGTTTCGATCATCATAAACTGAAGCACCGATACCAGCCGACATGCGTTCATAGACATGATACTCGTAGAGTTTTTCTGAAATAGCCGTCACCTTCTTGGCTTGTTCTTCTTGAGCCAAGTTGCGAGCATAGACTACCACCTTTTCTTTTCCCTTTATTGGAAAGGCTATTATAGAGACGGACAATTTCGATTTGAGTAAAATAGCCTGTTTGGTACTTTTAAAATCTCTTCTAGCTGTCTAACTTTTTCTTTGGAAGGCTCCTTGACTCCACGCTCCCAAGCTGAATAAGCCTGAAAACTAATTCCCAAGTCGCTCTGCAATCTCTTTCTGTGTTAGCTTTAACTCTTTTCTCCGAGCTTTGAGTTTTTCTGGTTGGTACATGTTTTACCTCCTAGCGTGATGTTTTAATCGTAAGTTGACTTTATTTTAAAAATTCAACCATTTTGGTTTAGTTTTATTATATAAAAAAAGTAGACGAATGTCTACTAGGAATGTTAAGTTTTGGCAAACGGCTGGTAATGATGATGCTATAGATTCCTTATCTCAAATACTGCCGTATGAATCCACTCGTTATTCATTTGAAAGTCATTTTCTATGATTTTACTAAAGGTAAAACCATTTTTTAAAAGCACTCTCTGAGAAGCCAGATTGTACGTTGCCGTCCCCGCGATAATCTTATGTAAACCATAAGTAGTAAAGGCCTTTTCTAAAACGAGTTTAACCGCTTCGCTGGCATATCTTAAATTAGTAACATTTTCTCCAATCCTATATCCAAGTTCTGCTATTTTTCTATCCTTCCCTAAAACACTTAAATTGATTCTTCCGACCATAATGCCTTGTGCATCTCTAATAAGATGCATGTAGACATCATGATTCTCTTGTTCCCTTAACAATTCCCTTGTAATTTCTTTAAAACCTTCTAAGTCAAAATAGTGAGCTGGTCTAGGAGGTAAACTTCGCTCAAAATACTCCCGATTTTCTTTTTCAAAAGAATAAATATCTATGCTATTTTCTTCAGACATCAACTCTAAACTTATCATTGTAAACCACCTCCTATCATTCTATAAATTCAAATGTACTCATGTTCACACAAAGTGACATTTGCAGAATTTACAGAGATATCTTAATTTATTCATATCGTATTTACATTATAACACAACATACTATGAAGAAATAAGATCCGTCAAGGTCCTCATAAATTCCAACATCTTGCTAAACAGGCTGGAACGCCTATGGAAGCTATTTTTAAACCCTACTTGCTTCATCTTCATAAAATGATCATGACTTACAAATAAAGAAGAAAACCATCTAAAATTTGATGAGATGGTTAATCATTTAGTCTACTTTATAAAAAACTTGTTCCGAACTAGTTGGAGCAGCTTGACCAGCAATAAGCCTATTTTTACTTAAATCAGAATCTACCCAAGTAATAGTAGTTCCAGCAGGATAAATACTCATTCCATACCCTGTAAAACCAGATCTAATACTGAATTCAATCGTTCCATGGTTACCCATGCTCACTTTCTCAATATTTCCACTGTTTACTAGTCCATTTTTATCGAATGTAAACTCTTGCCCAAGTCCATTTCTCCATGTTCCAACTAGAGTAGAGAAATCTCCATTTAGAATGGCTTGCTCATCTATTTTTTGTGATCTAGCATTCGTTTGCTCTTCTTGTGTCGAAGGTTTTTCCTCCGTAGTCGTACTACTATCTTGGGTAGTCGTTAAACTAGTGCTCGTTGTAGTTGTTGTACTAGTCGTTGTCGTACTACTAGTAGAAACTTGTTCTGTTGTAGTACTTACTGCTTCTGTATCTTGCTTCTTATGATTAAAGAAGAACATAAAACTAGTCAGCACTATAGGAATTAAGGAACATGACAAAAGCAACAGCCAGTTGATACCTTTTTCTTTCGATCGTAGAACAATCATTTCATCAGCATCCTGATAAATCTCAACTAATTGATTTAATTTAGGTTGAAAATTCAGCTCACGAATTGGAATAAGTAGTTCATCCCCTGTATTCAGCTGTATTCTAGCAAGCCCATCTTCAATACTAATGATCTTATGCTTCGGTTTATAAGTAAAAGCAGCATTTTTAGCTTCAAGTTTTACAACTAAATCCTCATAGATATGAACAATATCCCCGATTTTGGGCTCGAATTCACAATTCTCAACAGCAGACTTTTGAAAACTTCCATTATTATAACCGATATAAACAGTATCTTCAGTTCTTTTAATTATCTTCCCTATTTTCATTTCTAACACCTTTATATTATTTTTCATTATTGTATCATATGAAGCTTAAAAACCAAACTCGGCTACTTCTAGACTGGTTGACCTCCCGAAGCATATGTGCTAGAATTATTAATATATAAATACAATGAGAGGCTATGCACTATATGTTCCCATTTATGCCTGCAGCAAGAGCAAAAACCGTCTTTGATATTCCCTATCAAAGATTATATCAAATTGGTTTTAAAGGATTAATTTTCGATATAGATCAAACTCTTGTGATGCATGGCGCTCCTGCAACAGAACAGGTTATTGAACTTTTCCAAAAACTGAAAGACCTTGGTTTCCATCTCTTTCTTTTGTCAAATAACGACGAAGAAAGAATATCCGAATTCAATCAACATCTTGCCGTCCCTTATATTCCTATATCAGAAAAACCCAATCCCAAAAACTTCATAAAAGCTCTTGAAATTATGAATCTAGAGTCTTTTGAAACAGTGATGATTGGAGATCAACTTTTTACAGATGTATTAGGTGCTAGCCGAGCTAATATACCTACTATCTTAGTTGATTTTTTATATGATCCTAAAGAGGGAGGAATTGGTAAAAAACGATGGGTGGAAAAACTTCTACTATCGACTTATCCTCTTTTAAGACAAAAAAATACAAATCTAGATTTACTCAAGAAGGAGAATCCACATGGTTTTTTGGAATAAAGATCTTTTATTTTGTGAGATTAGTCCCACCACATATAAAATTTCTCTCAAGAAAGAAAATCTCAAAAGACATATTCAAAATTTCAAGCAAGGTAAAAAATTTTCAAAAGTACGTCAAGAAAAACTTCTACCTAACTTGGTATCATCATACTCTACTCAGTTAATAAAACATGGTCCAGGTATTGATATCAACCTTCAAAAAGGGAAAGCAACTAACATTCAAATTGCAGCCCAAACTTTAAATCATATTATGATTTATCCTGGAGAAGAATTTTCTTTTTGGAGCTTAGTTGGAAATATAACAAAGAGAAAAGGATACCAAGAAGGACGAGTAATTGTCAACGAGAAAGTACAATCTGGTATTGGAGGAGGTCTATGCAATTTAGCTAACCTACTTCATCTTTTAATTGTTCATAGCCCTATGGAAATTACGGAATTCCATGCTCATTCGGATGCACTGGATCCAGACAAGGACACACGAAAACCGTTTTCTAACGGAACATCTGTTCAATATAATCATCAAGACTATCGTTTCAAAAATAACACTGAACAAGTCATTCAGCTACGAATATGGGTGGAAAATGAAATTCTGTTTGGAGAATTACGTAGCGAATCACAATTCCCCTTCACTTATCAAATTGTTGAAGAAAATCACCACTTCAAAAAAGAAGGGGACCATTACTATCGTAACTCTTTGATTTATCGTGAAAAACTGGACCGTATCACTGAACAGACTTTGGAAAAAGAGCTTGTTCTGAAAAATCATTCAAAAGTAATGTATGATCCTGATCTTATCCCTAAAGAAATGATTAAACAATAATCTGAATCCTTTTATTTTCCAATCTATAGTATTCAGATTAAAAGTTAAAAAGGAACTTTTATGAACTCACCTAAATTAATTGTTATGCTGACGCATAATGATCACACTATTGAAAATGCACGTGACATCTTCGAAGCATGTAAGAATTCTAAGGCTCAATGTTGGGGTTTTAAAGAAAGACCTCTCCCAATTTCAGAAATGAAGGCTCTATTTTCAGAAATGAAGGCTTGTGGTAAAACTACTTTTCTTGAAGTTGTTGAGTATGATGAAGAAAGTGGACTTCGCGGTGCACAAATTGCAAAAGAATGTGGGTGTGATGTGTTGATGGGAACAGTTTTCTTTGATTCTATCAACCAGTTTTGCAAAGATAATCAAATCAAATATATGCCATTTGTTGGCCAAATTACTGGACGTCCATCTGTTCTTGAAGGTTCCATAGAAAGTATGATTGCACAAGCGAAAGAATACCTTGAAAAAGGTGTCTACGGTATCGATTTGCTAGGTTATCGATACACTGGTGATCCAGTAGCATTGAGTAAAGCTTTTGTCCAAGAAATTCAAGCACCAGTTTGTTTAGCTGGAAGTATTGATTGCTATGAACGTTTGGATGAAGTAATGGAAACGAATCCATGGGCCTTTACAGTTGGCAGTGCAGTTTTTTGAAGAAAAATTTGGATCTGATATTCATGAGCAGATTAATAATGTTTGTGATTATATAGGTAGATAATTTAAAATAGATTTTCAGAGTGAATTTACCCTCCAGAAATTAGATTTTTATATCTGATTTTTGGAAGGTAATTTTTTTTACTCCGATAATTCAATTATTATAATTCTAAACTAGCAATCATCAAAAAAACACCCCATGGTGTGAACCGTGAGGTGTTGTAAATGCTGTATTGTAGCTGGTTCTTAACGTTTAGAGAACTGGCTAGCTTTACGAGCTTTCTTAAGTTCTGCTTGGAAACACTTCTATTTGAATAAGTTTCAAAATGCACTTAATAGAAATTTATATATCTAAAATAGGGAAATTTCTTAACGCAAAACTTTCAATCCTATCCTCTTCCTTCTTATCCTAACAAAGTTTGTAATATTGGAATAACAACGATAAATAGAACCGTACTTAGAGTCACCACATTCGTAGAGAATTCCACATCTCCTTTGCCCTGATTAGCAAGGATTGGGAGAACAGCTAAAGCTGGTGTAGCGGACTGAATCATAAAGGTCTTAAATTCTACTGTCGCCATATTTGGTGCAAAGAACTTCAATACAAGAAGCATGATTAGAGGAGCTAGGATAAAGCGTCCAACTAAAGTGACAATTGTATCTTTATCAAAAGTAATAGTTTTCAAGCCTGCCTTTGCAAGAACGATACCAATATAAATCAGAGATAGGGGAGTGACGATATTTCCAACATAAGTTAAGGTATTCGTTGCGAATCTGGAATAGAGATTCGGAGAATCAAACATAGTAGAGCCACAAGAAAACCTACAAGCGGAGCTGGTAGCAATTTCTTCCAGTCAAATTTACTTGTCTCCTTTCTTTGATCCGATTTACTATCGCTCGTCATCAAATACACGCCCAATGTCCAGGTGGAAATCGTGTTGGTGATATAGTAAATTAAGAAATAAGGAAGAGCCTGATCCCCAAAAAGAGCAACGTTTAAAGGTAAACCAATAAAAATAGTATTGGCATTCACAAAGGTATTAATCATGGTTCCTCGCCGTCCTGGACGAACCTTGAAAACCACAACTGCAATATAAGCTACGATATAGCCCAAGATAAAGGCCACAAATGTATAAAGGAGACCTCCAGAAAGACTGATTAGTTTATCTAGTGTTAGGTATTTCATTACCGACACAAAGATTGACGCTGGCAAGGCTACATTCATGATCAAACGAGACAGATTAGGTCCAAAGTCATCTCCAAACCATCCCTTCACCTGAAGAATATAGCCCAAAATAATGATAGCGATAATCGGAATGATACTCGTAATCGAGGTTAAAAAGAGTGACATAGGTATCCTTTCTAAATTACTTAAGTCCACAATCTGTCGCTAGCGAAGGATAGACAGCAGCAATGAATTATTTATACTCTGGATACCACTTCAAATCACGAACTGCTTTGGCCATATCTGTTTCCTTAGCACGCGCAAGACCTTGCTCTTGTGCTTTTTTAGCGACTGCTTCTGCTACTTTAATAGAAACATCTGCTACATACTTGAATGGTGGCAAGACAGGAGCTCCTGGTTGACCTGGATTGACAATACCACTCAATGAATGAGCTGCTGCTCCAATCATTTCATCAGTCAAAAGACTTGCTTCAGAAGCCAGCATACCTAGACCAAGACCTGGGTAAATCAAGGCATTATTGGCTTGACCAATCACATAGTCGACACCTTTATAAGAAACTGTATCAGCAGGAATTCCTGTTGCGACAAAAGCTTTGCCATCTGACCATTCAATCAAATCTTTGGCACTAGCTTCAGCTAGTTTGGTTGGATTTGACAAAGGGAAAATCATCGGACGTTCTGTGTTTCACACATAGCCTCTACTATTTCTTTAGTGAAGGTATTAGGTTGAGTCGAAGTTCCTACAAGAATGGTTGGCTTCACAGTCTTCACTACTTCAAGCAGGTCAGTCAACTTGTCTGCGTTACTAAAGTCAGCACGTTTCTTAGCAAACGGTTTTTGTTCAGGGGTTAGGTCATCCATGTCATCAAAGAGAAGACCTTGTTTATCAACCATAAAGAAACGTTTATAGGCTTCTTCTTCAGAAAGACCTTCACTCACCATTTCACGAAGAACACGAGAGGCAATTCCTGCACCCGCAGTACCACCACCATAGCAGAGATAAACTTGATCTGTTAATTTTTCACCACTAATATCCAGTGAACCAAAGATACCACCTAGGGTAACGATTCCTGTACCTTGAATATCATCATTAAAAGTTGGAATTTGTTTCCGGTATTTTTCAAGAATATTGGCAGCATTCGAGCGGCCGAAGTCTTCCCAGTGAAGGTAGAGTTTAGGAAAGAGACGTTCTGCTGTTTGAACAAATTGGTCAATGAAGTCGTAGTAACGATCTCCGCGAACCCGTTCGTGACGATTCCCTAAGTAATTAGGATTGTTACGAAGTTCTTCACGGTTAGTCCCTGCATCAATGACTAAAGGAAGGACCATAGAAGGATCGATTCCAGCAGCACCCGTGTAGACCATCAATTTCCCAACAGAAATATCGACACCATTTGTTCCCCAGTCACCGATTCCAAGGATTCCTTCTGCATCTGTTACAACAATGAGACGAATCTCGCGATCCCCAGCAGCATTTTTCAAAGTGGCTTCAATATTTTCAGGATGATTGATATCAAGATATCCCGCATATTGGGGATCTACAAAGAGGTCACTATAGCCTTCAATGGTATCTGCAATGGTTGGATCGTATACAATTGGATTGAAATTCCTCCAAATGTTGAGAAAAGAGGTAATAGAAAAGAGTCCGGTTGGTATTAAAAATTTCCATTAGGAAAAGACGTTTTTCCAAATCATTGGCTTTTGTTTGCATTTGTGCATAAGTTTGCGTCGCTTGCTCTTCAATCGTTTGAACATACGGTGGCAGTAAACCAATAAGACCTAGTTCCTTTCGCTCCTCTAAGGTAAAGGCAGTTCCCTTATTGAGGAAAGGATTGTTTAAAATATCATGTGCAGTCATAGTGCAACCTCCTTTTTTTACTTCTATTATACCACTTAAAATGAATTGTTTGGAAAACTTTGTTGTCTATAAAAATACGATTATGTACGCATATGTTATAATGAGTCTACGAGAACAATTTTCTAATAAGCTCTTTTATACTTAAAAACACTATTGTTAATGGCACTTTAAGTTGTTATATTTTTATAAAGTTCTGAACTCATAAAACTCTCGATGATCACTCTTTACTAAAAGTTTCGAGTAAAAAGAAACTAATCATACAAATTGGCAATCCGAATTAAAATAAATATTATATAAGTTTGTTATACAATACTTTGTATTTTTTTGAGATGTTTTTTTGTCATACAAAAACTTGTATTCTATTTATATGACGAATAAAAAAACTATTTACAACAATATATTTCCCAAAAAAAGTGAAATATTTTTCGAACACAGAAAAAAATGAGCCAGGAAGAACTTTCGGAACAAGCGGGGACTCGGGCTTAAGTATATCAATCAACTTGAAAACCAAAATGTGAATCTGACCATTCACAGTCTTGAAAAAGTGATTGTTGCCCTAAAGATGACCCCAGAGGAATTTTTCAATTTTGATAGCCTTGAATCAACCTCTGATAAGACCGACAATCTTTTCACTCAAAAAGAATCAACATGAAGATTAAACAGCTCCCTATTGATAAACGAGAAAAGATGTTGGTCATTTTTGAAAGTATCTTAGATAACCTTTGATATCCCTGACTCACTTACATTTTAACCGGCGAATACTCGTATAGTCAAATTGTGGGATACGGATAAAAAGTATTTATCTGGTGATTTCCACTTATTTCCCTTCTCCAACTAATGAAAGTGAACCCCTATGAATTTAAAAGATCTACAATATTTTTATGATCTCTGCCAGCTTCAATCCTATACGGAAGTAGCAAAACAACACAAAGTCAGCCAACCATCTATTTCTTATGCCATCAAGCGCTTAGAGGAATCTTTTAATTGCAAATTGATTCACCACGATCCCTCGCATCGTTCCTTCAAACTCACTCCTCAAGGACAAATCCTTCTAAAGCATACAGAAAAGATCTTACCTGAGGTCATTTCTACTCGCAAAGAAATCAATCGTTCCTTGGCCCAATACTCTACTGTAGGATTTCCCTCCTATTATCATTCAGTATCTCTTTGCTACCTTAAACGAAAAAGATAAATTCGATTTTTTAAAAAAGGTACGCCCTATCCGCGGTGGCTCCGTAGAGTTATTAAATCTTCTCCTCAAAGGAGACCTTGATGCAAGCCTACTCGGCTTGATTGAACCACTCAATCATCCTTCAATAGAGACACATGAACTCTTTCATAAAGAACTGTATGTCGTTTTATCTAAGAACCATCCTCTTTCTACTGCTCCTTCCCTCGCTTTTGAAGATTTAGTAGATCAATCCTTTATCCTTTTAGACGAACACTTTGTTCACCTGAAAGCTTTTGAACTACTTAATCAAAAGCATCAAAACAAGGCAGAAATATTCTTTAAGAGTGACGACATTGTCATCATTAAAGAACTTTTAAAGAAAGGGATTGGCCTTAGTTTACTGGCTGATATCGCACTTTCTGATGAAGATGATGATTTAATAAAAATCCCTCTAATACCGGAGGACCAGATAACATTTACAGTTTATTATGCTTATCTCAAATCAGCTACACTGTCATCAGAAGTAGAAGCCTTATTTAATCTCATTAAATCATATGAATAGAAAAAAACTCTAACTATCAACTACCTGATAGCTAGAGTTTTTTACATTATAGGTATTAGACTAAAGCACGAAGAAATAGGATATGATCGCCGAATTTTTCATTTACCTGATACTCTTCAAGGAGATTTCTAATTATAAATCAACAAGATATCAATAAAAAAGAACACCCCGAAAGGCGCTCTTTGTAAGTATAGTAATTCTTTCGAAGAACGTTTTGAGTGCAGTGGTTGCCATCCAATCAAACATCGCTTCGCTTGTTTTCTTGGGGCAACTGTGCATAGCATATCTCTATGCGACTAAAGCCGCTAGAGCCATCCTAATTGCGCACCGCCAGTTCTCATAGAAAAAAACACCTTGCAATATGCAAAGTGTTTTCGTTTGTATTCTGCTGTCCAGCAACGAATTAACGTTTTGAGAATTGTGATGCTTTACGAGCTTTCTTAAGACCTGGTTGGGGCACCACTTATTTCATCTAATTTCAAAGTGCTTTAAAATCAACGTTTTCATAAGTTTTCAAAAAATAAAATTTCAACTAATTTTAATCAATTTCATCAAAATAAGGTAAACTTTCATCAAAAATAAGCAAAAATCGAACCAGAATATCAAAAGTTTACCTTATATAAAATCTTTACATATCAGAGCAACACCATAGAAAAGAGAGCATAACGCTCTCTTTCTTTTTTATCTAAATTTTCGTTTTCCAGCTAAAGCAAGTAGTCCAACACTTGCTCCAAGCAATGCTAAAAGTCCTGAATCCTTTGTTCCTGTATTTGGAAGTTGTTTCTTAGGTTCTGCTTTTGTATTTGTAGTTTGTGCAGGAGCTTGATATGTTTTATCGTCTTTAGTTCCCATCGTAGCAACATTAACAGGTTTGTTTTGAGCCTTAGCATCTACAATATCAACTACTTTACCGTCAGCGTTAGTGACTTCTTGAGGTTGACCACCTGCCTTACGGATTGCATCTGCTTTATCTTTCAAAGCTTGCAAACGTTGTTGTTCAGCAAGGTATGCGTCATGGTCGGCTTTGAGTTGCTTGAAGTTCTCATACCTACGAGCCTTAACTTCTGCGATACCCTCTAGGCGAGCCAACTCTTTCTTAGCAGTGGCAATATTTGCTTCCGCAGATGCAACAACTTCTTTTTGTTTAGCTACATCTTGATTAGCCTTGTCTGACTCAGCCTTAGCCTTATCAACATCAGCTTGACTAGGAACTTTAGGAACTATTTCGTCCTTAGCAACAACCGCACCATTACCAGCCCTTCCAGATGCGTCACCCGCCTTGCGAATTTCCTCTTCTTTTTCTTTCAAAGCTTGCAAGCGTTGTTGTTCAGCAAGGTATGCGTCATGGTCGGCTTTGAGTTGCTTGAAGTTCTCATACCCACGAGCCTTAACTTCTGCGATACCCTCTAGGCGAGCCAACTCTTTCTTAGCAGTGGCAATATTTGCTTCCGCAGATGCAACAACTTCTTTTTGTTTAGCTACATCTTGATTAGCCTTGTCTGACTCAGCCTTAGCCTTATCAACATCAGCTTGACTAGGAACTTTAGCAACAATCTCGTTATTGGCAACTACTTTTGTTGCTGGCTCATTAACTGCTACCTCAGTCTCATTAGCAGATACCCCAGTAGTTACCCCAAGAGCCGAGATTGCAAGCGTTGAAATAACCGCTTTTTTGATGGCGCCATGGCCTTGTGCGTTTGATTCCATCATATAAACTCCTTTTGATAATTTTATAGTCCTATTTTATCATATTATATAGTTTTTTAAAACTATTTTATGTAGTATTTCTCTTCAATAGTAGTTGGGGCACCGCTTATTTCATCTAATTT